>Ga0307505_10000009_pt1 | contig 267451 bp, 240 predicted proteins | sample 23_S_MG_FD_202183 | JGI IMG/M metagenome (GOLD analysis project Ga0307505, IMG submission 202183) | Soil microbial communities from Populus trichocarpa stands in riparian zone in the Pacific Northwest, United States - 23_S | ecosystem: Environmental > Terrestrial > Soil > Riparian zone >... | reverse complement strand
GCGGGAAAAACGGTGAAATCCGCGCCATCTGGCGCTCGCTCAGCAGAAACAAATCACCCATCACAGCCTCCATTTCGTAGACCGTGAATCACAGATCAAGAGGAATTAACAGGTCCTGAGCCTAGCTGACGAGCTCCACATCGAAACCCTGTCCGCCGTCGCCCGCAAGCGACCGATATTCGAGGAAGTGAAAGCACGGCTGCGGCCAGGCGACGTGCTCATCGTATGGGCCGTGGACCGTGCCTTCAGATCGCTTCAAGACGCCGTGAACGAACTGGCCGCGCTGCGCGCTCGCGGTGTCAAATTCCAGATTGCGAGCATTCATCTCGACATCGAAACCGCCGACGGCCGGCACCAGTTTGCCGTCATGAGCGCAAACGCGGAATGGGAGCGTGACAAATTGATCGAGCGCACAAGAGAAGGACTCGAGGCCGCGCGAGCGCGCGGCAAGCATTTAGGCAGGCCGCCGAAGCTGACGGATACGCAGCTCTTCGACGCGCACTACCGTATCGAGACAAAGCAAGCATCGCGCGCACAGATTGCCGCCGAGCACGGCATCTGGCCGTGGACGCTTTCGCGCGCCATCAAGCGCTCGGTCACGCGCCTATCCCACTAAGAGTAGCCATGCAAGAGCCCTACGAGAACAGCGGACCCATCCGAAGCTCATAGGCTGCGGATTTCAGCAGGGCGCGGTTGATGCACTCCACCTCCACAGTGCCATCTCGAATGGGACGCCCGAAGATGGCGATGTTGGCTACCCGATCAGGTTTCACCAAACTGAAATAGGAAGGGTAAAAGAGCCCATCGAACCCGGCTCGCGCCGCAGCCCGAGCGATCGCGCGCGTGATCTCGTAGGAGTGTTCCTCGGCCGAGAACAAGAAACGCATCGCTATATCCAGGCTCTCGAATGGCGTGGGACCGTCCTGCAAGGGAGCGGCGGTGAGGTCCAGCATTCGCAGGTCGCTGGTGGGGCGCAACGTGGCCACGAAGCACTCATCCGGGATCAGCACGCGACATTCGTGGATGCAGATTTCAAGGTCTTCTGACCCATACAGGACGGGAAGACTTTTGCTGTCCAGCCTGCCGAACGAGGATCGGCCGCGCGGAGGAGCATCATACTGCCCGTTATCCGCCTCCTGCGATTGATCGAGATTCTTCCGGATCCGATAAAAGCGCGTATCTGCTTTCAGAATACGCTCCGGAAATGAGCCGATGACCGTTTGAACACCCTGGCCCCGCGTGCGGCTTTTTTTGAGAGAGAGGAGCGGATCGATCAATCCCAGCCGGCAGAGCGGCGGTCCGTAGTGGAACAGGCCGACCTTGAGCCTGTCTTCAAGGAAATACGCGTCGGCTTCCAGCCATGGCGGGAATCCGACCTCGCGCTCACCGTATCGATACGGATTTGAAACGAGCCGGTGCGCTCCTCCAAAATCGGTGCGAAAGTAGCTGCCGTTCCAAAAGAACTCGACGAGCAGGTCTTCCAGTTGATCTTCATGCAGTTTGCGGCCCGTTTCAGACCCGCAATGGGGGCAACGCCCCGGCCGCGCGGAACCGAGATTGGCTGCTTCCAGCCGAAGGCCGTGATCTGTGAAACAGTCCGAGCAAATCGCCGAAGCGGCCCGGCGTGTTGCCAGCCCGGTGATCCATCCGCGAAGAATGCTTACTGCGCGCTTCATTTTAAGACGAATTCGAATCAGCTTACATTGCCAATAGTTTAGCAGCGACCGGAGGGCTTCGCGCAATGAAAGATACCGGCTCAATTGCTGTCTTCATACCTGATGTAGAATACGACGCAGGGGACGAAGAAACCTATCCGTCGCGTTCTCTCAAATTTAAGGAACTCTTGGAGGAGGAGTATGAATCCTCATTTGAAGAAGAAAATATTGGACCGGGCGCTGATATTCCAGCCTACGTCACCTTACTTTCAGTCGCGACGTTGCCCTATATCGCGGTTGCGCTGGCTATCTTTTTCAGCGGCAAGAAGATCGAAGAGAACATTGAGGCGTGGGTGCGGCTCGGCAGCCGCCTCTCGCGCTTCTTCCATCGGCGCGCGCATTTCAATCGAAAGGGTGCCGCCGTGATCGCGGTCACCTCGGCCACTGCTGAGCTGGGCCGTCAGCCAAATCAAATCTCGTTGCTGGGATACGCCGCGCTTTATGACTTTGATGGAAGCGGACCCATTGAGTTTGAAGACGCAGGTAAGCTGTCCGAGGATGTCGCTCCGCTAACGCTTAGCCGGATAACCCATGCCTTCAGAATCTCGGCTGAAGCGGAAGAATTCGTCGTGTTGGTGGAGGGCAGCAAAGTGACGGTGCGTAAAACCAAGACGCCGCCTGGCCGATAAGGCCAAGCGGCGTGGTGTTTGGTGGTTACGTCGTCTCTCCGATGGCAACGTCTTCACCGCCATCGTCCTCAGCCGTCGGTTCCGGCATTGCCGTGGCGACGAACCGCCCGGTGTAACCCCGCGCCGGGAAGGCCATATAGCGGGGCAGCCAGTCCTTCACCTGCGCTTCCCGGGTGCTGTTCAAGCAGTCCGCGACGATCTTCTTCTGCACTTTGGCGGTGGAGGCGACATGCGCATCGGCTGTCACGTCGCTGGCGATCTCGCGCACCATGGCGTTGATCGCCTCCTTGTCGCGCATCAGGTCGAAAAACACCTGATCGGGCTTCCACCAATGACGCATGTCGGTGCCGAGCAGTGCGCCTAGCGTTTCCACTGCTGCGCTCTGCGCCTCCAGCGTCTCCGCCATGACGTAGGCGAGGATGCGCAGCACCGTGGCGTCCTCCATCTGCATCAGGCTGCGGAAGGTTTCGGCGGGGCAGCGGCCTTCGATGGAGAACCCGTTGCCGTGCCGCACCACAGGGCCGTCGTCCTCGTCCCCGATGCCGAGAAGGGCGCGGATGCGGCCCCTTTCCTCCGCGAAGCCCGATTGCGCCTGAGTCGCGGCGAGGCTGTCGCGGATGGCGTTGGTGTCCGCCTTCTGCGCGTCGGCCTCAACCTTCCACAGGTCCGAACCCGCGATCATGTGCGCCACGGCGAGCCGCAGCGCGATGCCGGGATGGGCGAGAAGTTCGGTGCGCACGGCGGCGTGCTTGTGCAGCCCGAGATAGTTGCCCATCACCTTGGTCAGTTCGGGCCGCTCCGGTTTCGCGGGTTCCGTCTGCGCCGCCCCGGCCTTTACCTTGCGCCGCGCCTCCTTCTCGGTGAGCCAGCCCTCGTGGAAGGTGACTTCTCCGTCCGCGGTGATGGCGACGAACACCTTCCCGCCCTTCTTCTTCGCCGCCTTCACATGGTTCCACGATGCGAAGCGCTCGCCGATCTCGAGAATGACGACCTCGTTCCATCCGGCTTGAAGATAGGCGTCCCGCGCCTCGGCGATGGCGGCATTCTGCAACGGCCAGAAGGCCTCGGCGTCGGCGAAGTAGCGCTCGTCGTCAAACAGGTCCGACAAGACGGCTCCCTGATACTGCTCCACGTCGAACAACGCATTGCCCACTGGAATCTGCGCTCCGCCAAGCAGCCATTCGCGCAACGTGCGCCCCAGCGGGGCATACTGGTCCTCGCTCCGGTGCAGCTTCCACCACGCCTTTTGCTGGCGCGGCGTCGCCATGGTGAGGATGCGCAGCGTGTCGGCATGGATTTCCTTGCGGCGATAGGCATTGAGGATCGGGTCGATGATGCCCGCGATCGCCAAGCGTTGACCCACCAGCCGTTCGGTAACACCGAACCGCGCCGCGATCCCGGCCACGTCCAGCCCCTCGGCCTTCATCGCCGCGAACGCCTTGAACTGGTCGATCTCGTCCATGGGAAGGCGGGCGACGTTCTCGGCCAAGGATGCCTCGATGGCCTTGGCGTCGTCCCCGTCCTCCATGATGGCGACGGGCACGGGCTCGGCAATGCCTTCTTCGGCCAGCTTCGCCAGCGCCTCATAGCGGCGCTGCCCGGCAACGATTTCGAAGCCGTCGCAGTTGGGCCGCACCAGCAAGGGCTGGATGATGCCGAGGGAGCGGATGGATGGGAGAAGGTCGGCAATATCCTTGCCACCCTTCTTTCTGACATTGAGTGGGGAGAGCTTCAATTGCTCAAGGGGTAGATGGTCGAGTTTCATGGCATGTTCCTTTCGTGGCCTTAGGTTGGTGAACATGCGAAGCCCCCACTCGGAGAGCCGCGCATGAACCCTTGGCCAGCGCCGAGCGTCCATTGAAAAACCCGCCTGCAAGGCGGGCATGGACGATCGACCGAAAGACAGGCGCTCCAAAGCCGAACCGCTTGCGGCGGCGAAGCCGGTCCGACTACACGGGAGGAGCAGTGCTCCGAATGGAGCGGGCCGGAGGACTTCGGCTATTGGGAAAAGCGCCTGGCGTCGGTGTAAGCTGGACGGAAAGGGTTCAAGCGCGCGACAGCGCGCGCCGGAGAAAAACCATGGCGGCTGCCCGTCAGCCGCCGCCGCTCACTTCCTGCAAGGGATCGTCACCCGAATGGGCCGAAACCGCATCGCGGATTCGGTCGAGCGCGAGCGAGATAGAGCCCGTCCGGCGCCAGCCGGGGCAGCATCATGCGCCTCTTCGCCCGGAATCGATGCTATGCTTCTTTCAAGTATCGAAACTGGATGAGGAGCGACATGGCCGAAGAAGCGGAATGGCGGCCATCGCTGATTGATATCGAAACTGAATTTACGAAGTTCGTCCCGACCTTTCGTAGCGGAAAGCTCGTGCGTGAATTGATGCCGGATCAGGCCGCGATGGTTCCGAACGCCGATTTCTATTTTCCCGAAGACAGGGTGGTGGTTGAGCTGAAATGCATGGAAACCGATTCCCGCGATGCCTATCCCGAACGCCTCGCCAGGGCGTATACGCATTTCGGTTATAACGGCAGCGATGTAATGGGCTATTTGTTCCGCGGTGAACCAATGCCCGAAAGGGTTGCCGCACGTCTGCGGCAGCAGATTGCCAACCCGCTGCGGCAGGCTCTGCGCAAGGCCAACAAGCAGATCGCGGCGACCAAGCATCATCTTGGCGTCCAGGACGCGTTCGGACTTGTTGTGTTCGCGAATGACAACAATTTCGGACTGACGCCGGCGGATGCCCTGGCAATCCTGAGCAGCGCCGCTCTGGGATTGTCGGAATGTCACGTAGACGGCTTCGTTTATACGACGCCGAACGTGTATCACCATACCGGCGACGATATCGCGCGGTCGGTGTGGGTTCCTCTCTACGCAGAAGGAAAAGAGGCGCTCACCGACTTCGTCAATCCATTCGGCACGGCCTGGATCGACTATGCGGAGCAACTCGGAGAGCCATATCTGGACCGCTGGAAGGGGGATGAATATGACATTGAGCTTCTGAACGGGACGCCGATTGAGTGCTTTCGCCGGAAACGTTAGCCGCTCCTGTCACCGCAAGCGACTTCCCCAGCAAGAGGACGCAACGATAGGCTCCAAGCCCAAACGGCATCGAGCCCTGTCGGCACAGCCCGACCATCAGAATCTAAGATCGTCAATCTGCCGGTCGCGGGCGCGCTATGCATAGCGGACCTCGCGCCGGGTTAGCGGAAGCTCCGGGACTCTTGGTTCCACCAAACGCGGTTCCACCACCGTGGTGTGCCGCGCGGGCGCCTTGAGCCGAACAGGGGATTTTCCCAGCCGATAACCGCCAACCCGTCCGGGAACACCGCGCCGGCCTCGCCGTCATAGCTCCGGCGGGCTTCCCCGGCCAAGTTCGGTGGGATGGGTTCGATAGCCAGGCGTGTGTCCTCCGGCCGATCGGCGTCGGTGAAGTAAGAAAACACGGATGAGGCAATCTGCTCGTCTATCGCGAAACCTGCAAAAGGCAGCGGCGCTGCATCATCGAAGTCATCGAAGTCCTCCAATCGCCATTCCCGGAGATAGCTTGGATACAGGTGGAAAAGAGATGCCCAAGGCAATCTCGTCAGCCATGTGCGACCGAGCCATTCAAAGCGCAGCATCGGCGGAACATACTCAATCAAGCCCTGCCGGAGCTGGGCGGCCAGCGCCAGTCCATGCACCAATTGCATCGCCGTCGCATAGTTGTGCCGCTGAACCTCGAGCGAGGGATCTGCCGGCCTCTCCCCGTTGCCGGCGACTGTGGAGGCGGCCGTATGATGGATCAGCAACTCCGCCTTCGTGGTTGACGTCAGCCATGAACCGACCGCGTAGCCATGCGTGGCGCAAAGGCCGTTGACGGTGTGACCGAGATGAGGCTCCACCTGCCCAAGATAGCCCGCCTCCACCGTGCTGTCGAAGGTCGCCCGCCCCGCCGAGCGGGTGCCCTTGGATTCGACCAGCGCGGTTCCCGTTCCGTTGCCTGTGAACACGAAATCCGGGGCGCGCGTGGCGGACGGGTTGCCGCCCGCGACATTCTCGAAATGATCGGCCCACTGATAGCCGTCCTGGATCATGGCCAGATAGGCGAGGCCGGACGCGACGGTGCCGACGAAATAGCTTTTCACGAAATCCTTGAAGCTGCCGGCAGACGGCAGGATCGCGAAATCGGGACTTGTATCGTCAACATACTGCTCGACAAGAGCGGCGATCATCATCGATTCCGGCGTTGCAAGCGCCGGGTTGACGAAATGCAGGTGGCTGCATCGGGCGGCAGCTCCAAAAAGCTCAAGCGGCGTGAAGGAGATTCCTGAAACAGTCGGCGCTCTTCCGGTCACTCCGTTGCTTGCGCATTGATGAGGAACCAGTTTTGTAATCGCCAAATTCTTTGATTTATGTTTCCAGGTCATAAGTCTATCTGCCCCATCCTATCTTATCTAATGGGGCACGTTTTTCCATAGGCAAGACTACGGGTGGCGCGGGATAGCTATATCGCGTGGCCACTGCTTGAGATCAGCTCCGCAGCCGCGGAAACCATCGCGCCCGAAACGCCGCCGCCTCGCGACGGTAGTAGTCGACGAAGCTCTTCAGCTTCTTGGCGTCCACCGGCTTTTCAGAATGTGCGGCGTCTTGTTGGCGCGCCTGCCAGTGGGCGTGAGCTTGTTTGAGTTCCGCAAGAATTTCAGCCGGCACATCGCGAGGTGTCACCCGCAACCGTTGCACATAGACGCCGGTCATGACGTAGGGTCGGCGCGTGCCATCGCCGTATGTCGACCTTTGAGCGGACCAAAGGGCATGCCGAAGAAACTTGCCGAAGTGCTTATCGAGCAGCTTCACGACGACATCATGGGCCTCGCTCGTGGTGACCGGATAGAGTGTGCCGACATAGGCCCGGCATCCCGCGAAGGTGAAGCGCTGGGACAACTCATGCCAGGAGACACAGGCATTGTTGACGATGATCGGCGTGCGTCCGTTCGCCAACGCATGCGGGACGGCGATATAGTTGTGATCGAACATCTTCATCGCGGCCGAACCGACAACCCGGCCTATTTCTTCCTTACTAACCGGCTCGAAGCCGTCTTCGGCCTTCACGCGGTCGACGTAGTAGCGGATGGCGTCGCCCACATAGAGTCTTTCCTTCTTGTGCGGATCAGACCAGTCCACTCCGTCGAGGGAATGGAAGTGCGTGAACTGCATGACTTCCAGGAGATCGTCATCATCGGTGTTGGCTACGCCGATCGCAATGTCCACCACCAGCGTCCGGTCTATCCCTTCCCTGTCCTTGTATTGATACGTCCACCGAAAGCCGTCGGCGTCGCCGCAATGGGTAGCGAACATCAGGAAATCGTAGGGGAAGAGATGCACCATATCCGAGACGGAGCGGACGGTGGCGTCGCGTTCGCTGTAGCCGCGGATGAATATCCTGCGTTCGGAGAGGCTTTTCGCTGCGGCGTCGATTTCGGGCGCCGGTGTCGTGCCGGGATCGATCAGCGCGGCGACCCCGACGCCAGGTGTGCCTGGCTGCTCGCCGGCGAACCCGTTGACGACGGCTATCCCGAGATCGGGATAGGCATACAAATGCGTGGCCGGGACCTCCGGGAAGGCGACACCGAAGGGCAGTTTCTTCGTTACAAAGGTCATTGATCCGCTGACGGGCGCGGTCACGCCGGGGCAAAACTCCCTCAGTCGGCGGGTCAATTCCGCCAGCAGATCGCTGGCCGAGCGGTCCGGATTGTCATGAAGGCCGTAAAAGCCTTCCAGCAGCGCATCGGCAACATCGTCCGGCACGGGCGGAACAAGACATAGGCCCGCACCGAGGGAAAAGGCGTAGTTCGCCGCGATGACCTCGGACAATTCCTCGCCGGTTTCGCAAACCACCAGATGGCCGGAAATCGTGGGCATCGCCTCGTCCGGCGGCTCGCCATCGGCGAACTCGATGCGCCTGCCTTCTCGCAGGGCCTTGAGCAGACCGATGCCGATGCGGCTTCGTCCCCAGGAGAGGGCGGGACGGTGCGCCGCGTCGGCGGCCGGGATGAGATCAAGCGCATCCTGCACGGTCGCGACCCGCCGGCAGCGCCTGCGCGGCAGCGACGCCTCCATCGCCGCCGCGAATTCGTTTGGCAGCCCTGCGAGCAGGATGCGGTTCGGCTGGAGTCGCGCGATCGCATTGTGCCGGCGCGTGACCTCAGCGTCCCGATCGTCCCGCATCAGCCGCGGCCCGTCCAGCACGGCGGTGTAGACACCGCGTGCGGCCAAAAGGCACGAGAGCTGTGCCGCAAGCGGCGCGTCATCAGAAATGATGGCTGTGTGGTTGAGGGAAGGGACCTTGATCGTCATGGGTCATAGGAAACGAGTCATGACGGCGAAGACAGCGCGGGTTCCGAGATCAGGTGGGAACATGCCGGGCAATTGTCGGAGCGCACCGGGGTGCAATCATTCTGATGCCTTGCCTTCTGAAGCTCGATCACCCGGGTTCTAAGCGTCGGTCGCCCATCGCCGGTGAGCACATCAATCCCATGTCGCAATGCTAAAGACGCGGTCAGCATGGTTGCATCCACGGCGAAAGGAACAAACGTGCCGTCTCCGCAAGGCCTCACCGCCACCTCCGGATTCTCGTATTCTGGCCTTACGGCGGGATAGCGCCGAGGTCTGTCGAAAGCAGGTCTTAGACAGCGAAAACAAGCATCGCCCGGACGCCCAGTATCAAGGAAAGTCTGAGCTGCAACACCGTTTCCATGCAAAGACGCATACATGATCGGCAAGCCCGCAGTTCTGGAGGTCCGGCCATTGAGAGCCCAAGCGTTCAACGCTTCGGAAAACTGTTCCATTCCGGTTGCATCGATGACGAGATCATAGCCAGCGAAGCGATTCATCAAGGTCGCTCCGCTGCGCGGCACCGCCTCTATGGACACATCGGGAAAATCGTTGCGTAGCGCCTCGGCAAGTGCCTCCGCTTTGTTTCGACCTATGTGGCGAACACCGAGTAAATGCCGGCCAATATTTCCGGGGCTGAAGACATCGGGATCGACAAGCAGGAAGGTTGCGTCCATGCCTGCCCCGCACTGAACCAGACCACGAGCCAAGTGGCCGCCGAGAGTGCCGCAACCGATCAGGGCTATCCTCTTTCCCGAGAGCGGAGTTATCCCGGCAAGGTTTCTCCCGACAATTTCGGCGTGATCCGCCGCCACGCCACGCAACCTTTCGATTTTAAGCTTTGAGGCTTGAGACCGCCAAAGAGCGGGCAGCGATGAAGCCCGAAATCCCTTACGGGAAGCAGCCTTCAAAGTGGCATCGGAAACAGCCAGGAAGCCGAATATGCCGTTTGTCCCTGCGAGAAACAATCCGGGGCGAGGATCGGCATTTGATGTGGCAAGTTCGGCCACATCAATGGAGATTCTAGGCTGCGAGCGCGCCCATGCAAGAGCATCCTCAAACGTGTCTATCGAGGCACTTGGCGGCCGAACGGCTTCAGGGCACTGAATCACGGCGATGGATTGCTGGATTTCCGCTGTCGCATTTGCGGCCGCGGCCCACGACTTCAGCCGGTCTTCACTACGCGCGGCAACCCTTGTGACGTGACCTGCTTTGAAGTTGACAACCCCTAACGTCGCTTCAGCGAGCGACAAGGGGGGATCAATGAAAGCGTAAGGCGTGCCGCCCCAGTAAGCGAAAAATTCCGCCATGATCTCGCGCGTAGGGTTGCCGTGCAGCAAGACGCCGAGTGTCTCGCGAGCGCGTTCGAGCACTGCAAGAACAGATCGGTCAGGTTGATAGCGATCGAGCAGAAAGGTTTCGCGATCAGCATAGCAAAGGGAATCGTCCTCGCTGAGATGCGCGCTGATCGACTTGGGAAGAGCATCCTTGTTGAGGATACGGACACGCGGCATGGAGAGGAAATTATAGTCCTCTACTGTGAGTTCGATGTCGACTGCCACGCGACCGGAAGTGAGCGTCCCAACAAAGGAATCTTCCTTGCCTCCGCCGGTGGCCGAAAAGCCCTCGGCCACCAAGGCAGCCCCAACGCATTCCCAGGCAGGTTTCATGCTGATGTAGTGGGTCGTCTCAGCGGGAGAGGAGAGGCGACGGCTACGGCGGCAGGAGCCCGCGCAGGCGACTGCCCAACGACGCGAACCAGGTCGGGCCTGAACGGAACGCGGTCGCCGAACGCCTGCTGAAGGCGGCGGACGGTGACTTCAGGATTCATGGTTCCTTCAAGAGCAGAATTGAGATGATCGTGGAGATCATTGGCGGCAGTGATGTAGCGCTGACGTTCAACGTCATCCCACTGATTCAGAGGTTCCCCGTCAGAAAGCACCGGATTTGCGATCCGGCCACGGAAAAATCCCGGCAGCCGTTTGGCGATTTCAAGCAATGCCAGATCATCGCGGTCATTCTGCGGAACCCAACCGCCTTCCTTATAGCAACGAACTGCACAGGCCATGAGAGCAATCGACGATGGGCCGTGGTATTCAAACAGAAAATCCCGCCAGCCCTTGAGATAGCGGGACGCTCGCTTAAGCTGCGGGCCGAAGCGGCCACTCTCCTGCTCGAACCAGTCATGCAAGGCACGGGGATCAGAAGGAATCCAGCCCTTCTTTCGATGGGCCAGCATGACACGGTCTGCCGGTATGCGGACGTCCGAAAAGCGGTCAAGTATGCTGTTGAGCTGCGTGCTGGCGAGAGCAAGCCTCAATCCGGTTGCGTCCTGGATCGATTTCTCGAAGGTGACGAACTCCGAGTCGGGCACCGCATACAAGGGCAGATCGATATAAGCGTTCTCGGCGATTACAATCCGAATGCAGGTGTCCTTGTTCGTGACTAGCCGCCAGCCACGCTGCCTGCACAAAGGCTCCAACGCCGCTTCGACAAGCTCGAAATACCTCGTTGAGGCAAGACCGGGGTCGAGATTGGAAAGGAACTCAGTGCGAGCATAGACGCCATCATCGAGATCGCTCTTCTGCGGCGGCTTTTGCGCAGGATCGATCGCCGTGCCATAGACAAGGCTACCCTGCCGGAGAAACCTCAGCTCGAAGCGAAGCGGCTCCTGTCTCGTCCGCCGGTATTCCGACGAGGCATAACTCATAGAGCGGCCACTATCGAATATCCGCTGCGAAACGGCCCTCAAACAGGCACGAATATCGCGGTTCGCCTGAAACAGCAGGGCACGAACGTCGTCGGGCAACTGGATCGCCTGATGATAGGCAACCGTGTCGCGGGCGCCGATGATCAACGTGTTGGCATTCATGAGCGCCATGGCGCACATCCTTTTCAGATGACAAGTTTGAACTCATGATATAGCATAAACAAAACGGGAACAATACAAGATGTTGAGGTGCAAGAGATGTATCAGGCGTTGAGCCCATCGACCCTTATCAGAGTCGTCGTAGCGATCGGCATCGCGGCGGTGCTGCTCGCCTGGGTAGTCTGGACGCCTGAAACGCCGTTCGACTATGCGCGGACAGCCTCACTGAGTGTCACCGCCGCTACCATTCTTATCATGATTCTCGGGGGCTCTCCGCTATGGAGGCTGATTTGGTGGGCCTGCCCCTTCCTGAATACATGGGTATTCCCAAATATTTCGGGCGATTGGGTGTTCACGGCAGAGTCGAACATTGGGGAGATCGCGCGAATCCACCCTGGTCTTTCCGAAGGTGAGGTGCAAAGCGAGGCGAAAGGAAGGGTCAGGATTAGGCAGAACCTTTTCGCAATTAGCTTGGCGCTGGATAGCGACGAGGATTACTCGGCTTCCGATACACTGTTCGTAAGGCCGAGCCGGGATGACGCGACGCGAAGATTCTATATCACGTCTGTTTTTCGTAACAGGACCCCGAAGCCGCACGCATCAGACGAGCAATTGCATTTTGGCGCTGCACATATCGAGGTGATTGCCTGGGGTGCACGGGGAAAGATGAAAGGAATCTACTGGACAAACCGGAATTGGCAAAAGGGTATGAATACGGCAGGCACTATCGAACTGACACGTTCCGGCCGACATCGATAGAGCTGTTTTTTGCATCTTGGCTGATCCCAAGTTTGGCCGGGAGGGATGCAACGGGAGGCGCGCAGCGGGCCTCCCTTGCCAAGGGGGCCTGTATTACAGGCACACCTTGCGAGTGGGCCAACGGCCCGCGAAGGAGCGGTTCACACGAACTGACAACTTGCTCAATCGTCGTGTCGTTCCAATTATAGGAACGCTTAGTCCCACAGGGCGGCTACGTCCTTATTTGGGGGATCACACCAGAGAACAACGTTAAGATTTTCATTTTCAGTTCGCCATTGATATCTTATTTTTATGAGATACGGAAAGGATAACATAGCAATGGGAAAAATCAGATCTCTCGCAATTTCACTAGCAGCTATATTGCTCTCAGGGACATCAAATGCACAAATTGATAGTAAACATCTGAAAAAATATGAAAGGGAATTTCGAGCCTCCACTTCTGATATGAAGAAGAGGCCAATAGGAACAAAGAAAGAGACAGAATATAAATTATCTCAATGTATAATTTTGAAGTTTCCAATACATATATCACTAGGTGGGTCTATAGAAAATTATGGAAGGATAGAGGCGGCTAGCTACTGTGCGCCTGCGGCAAACAATTACTTGCGACACATCTTTCAAATCAGCGGCGGAAAACCAGACATTGCAGAACTATCCCTATGGACATTTATCGACGAAATTCTGCTACTATTAAAAAAGGAGGCGTCATCCCTTTAGATATTTTAATGTATCTATCGAGAATATCGTGACAATTGAGACTCAAGATCATCAAGTGCTTTATTGTATTCTTTCGTTACATTTATTATATTTCTTGTTATTTCGTGAGGCTCTGGTTTTTCAATATCATCATCGTGGATAGCGTGATCTATTTTTTCAGCCACCACCTCACGGGAGTCCGGCAATACACTGATAGCAGACATGACGGCACCGAAGCTGCCCCATAAACTGAACGTTTCATTCGCAGCCCTTCTCGCTTGTGAGACATAAGTATTAGGAGTTATGCTTTGTGGTGCCGCTTTTTTCTGTAGCAGAGGCGCAGGGGGCCGGGCAGCAGATGACCCCCAAGGAATTCCCTCGGCACGGTCTGCTCGACCATCTCCAGCTTGCGCAAATGACACGCTTAAGACTAGGCCCAGAGCAACGGAGATGCTTGCCAAGGAGACCCTATTGCCCATCGCATTCCCTCCCCGAGGGCTGGCGGGACGGCTCTAGGAAGCGCAAGATGCAATCCCCGAAACGCAGCGAAAACGCGGACTGGAATGCGCCGCCATGCCCTTCGATTCCGCGTGGCTCGTGGACGTTGAGGGCGGGCACGCGCTTGGCGGACAGAACCGAAGCCAAGGTCGCCTTGGGTCTTTGTCCGATTGTCCGGTCATTGACAAAGTGAAAAACCGCAACCCGCCGCGCCTTGGCCTGTCCGAGCAGCGTCGTGAAACTTACCGATCCTTCCGCCCCTGACGGGCCGGAACCGGTCAGCAATATCGCGTGCAGCCCCAAATCCTGCTCGGCGGCCAGCAGCGAATAGGTGCCGCCGGATGACTGGCCCCCAAGGACGATACTCCGGTAACCTGCGTTTTTCAGGCCGGAAACCGCATTGCGCAGGGCAGCGGCATGGCGGGGACGGTCCGTAAATGCGATGCCGCCGGTCCGTTCCATGAAATAGACATCCCAGCCGTGGCCATACAGCCAATCGAGGAAGTGCGGCATCTCGCCCGTTGCCGCCTTCGGATGTGTGCCTGTCCTTGTGTCGTAGCCGGGCGACCATATGATCGCCCCCTTCGCCCTGTTCGGTCCGTCCTGAAGCACAAAGCCGGGATGCTTGACCAATGTTGGCTCGCCGAACTCCGCACCAGCCGCAGTTGGCAAAAGAAGGCTGACAGACAGGAGCGCCGCCCGAATAAATCTCATAACCCCACCCTCGGATCGTCGTATTGACTTCGATATTGCCATGTTATGTAAATCAATCAACCAGTGAAATTGGCGACAGGGGGCTGTTGTGAGAAAATCGTTCGTGGGGATGCTGCTCGTTGCTTCGGTGTGTCTGACCGGATGCGTGACCAGCAAGTGGGGCGATGTTCAATCGTTGGGCGCGGCACCGCTATCGGCGCAACAAATCCGCGAGCGTTTCGCAGGAAACACGTTGGCGGTTACCGGCCCCGAAGGCAGGACAGAGAATGTCTACGTCACCAGTTCCATGCAGTTCGTTCCCGTTGGAGCGGGGCGCGAGCGTGCTTTCTCATTCGACATGATCGGAAACGGCCTGATGTGCATGACGCCCGGTGAAAGGCGCTTCTGCTACCGCGTATATGAGAAGGATGGGCGCTTCTTGGTCGTATCGTCGAACGGCGAAGTGTTCCAGCGGGGACAAATCACGCAAGGCAACCAGTTCGGGGTCTGAAGTTGTAGTTTTTTTATGCAGCGCCTTCCACGTCTCCAAAATGACGGCGACGGTGTTGTTCAGAGAGTCGGCCCCACGGTATGTAAGCGTCGATATCGGTTGCACGCGGTTCGGATGGCTTGCGCTCGGTGAAAGAAGCCCCGAAGTGAGGCAAATACATCCGCGGTCGTGCCGTCAAACGACGCAAGGCAAGGGTTGAGATCTCTGTGATTCAGGAAATATAGAAACATATCCTCATCTCCACTTATTGCCGCGATGTGTAGGCCAGTGCATCCGATAAGTGAATCCTGAAAATTCACCTCCAAACCGCAGCGATGCAATCGAATAACCTCATGCAAGTTATTTTCAAATATTGATGTAAAATAGATGTCTTCCAAATCTCTCACCCAAGAGAGATTGTATTGTTTTTGACTGAATCAACCCAAGATACGCGTTTCTTCCAAATTCTCGGAATTTTTCATTGCCAATACAAAATGTATCTTGAAATATCGTCAATGTTGTTAGTATGTAATCTTGTGAAAAAAGAAGTCCTCCTTCGCGATTCTTAATTTGAAAATATGCGTGGCCGGGATCAAAATCAGGCATCTTCAGAGGCGGACGTTCAAGAGACTCCGGCAGAAAAATACGTGCAGGCTGCCCGCTTTGATCGGAAACTAGAGTTTTTCCAATTTTTCGTCCGTGGCCGGAGCGGTAGTAGTCCGCGCGCCGTATTGAAAGTACGAATGGCTCTGACTGGACATAGTCAAAAAGATTTATGTAAATAAATTTGCGATCTGGTATAGCATATCCGCTAAGATATATTGGCATAAAAGAGTTACTTTAGTTAATATCTGTTGAATAAGCCCTTGCACGAGCAAGAAGAACTCGCCTAACGGGCGAATACTCTACTTCAAAACCAATATCAAATCGGTACTTCAGCACGGATAGGTCGCACTTTCCAGTGGACCCAATGAGCGCATTAATATTGGGGCGACGGCCAAGACGCTTGATCGTTTCAATCTCGGCCACTCGCTCTACGTCTGGATCGACCTCAAACACGTGAAATGGAAGCTGGTGCCGGTAGCAGAGATACTGCTTGACTGCACTAACTGTCGCCAACTTCACAGCCTTGCCGGCTACGAGGTTTGAAACGGCTCTTCGTGAGATCGGACGGCCTTCGCGCAGAGTGCGCAGAACGGTACGCGGATGGGCGATGATGTTGTCAGCGAGCGTTTGCGGCGAGATGCCTTCACTTATGAGGTGAATGCGCGCGGCTTCCGCCACGCGCTCGCGCTCGACCGGGTGAATTTGCTCTGATACGGCCATTACACCCGTACCTATCCCATCCAATAGGTGGACGTTTCCAACTCATTTTCAGCAGGAATAGTCCATCATTCTTGTGCTCGGTTGGCTTGACGCAAAAGTCAAGAAGAGCGCGAGCACATGGAAGACGCAGGTGACCAGAAACTAGCTGTACAGCCAAATTCGCAGCCAATAACGCCGACAACCGAAGCCTACGCGGTGTGGCAGCAGGCTTTCCGCTTCTTCAATGATAGGCTGTTCCAAGGCAAGCTGACCGACAGCGTTATCACGCTCACATGGCACACGCGGGCGCTTGGCTATTTCTGCCCCAGCGCCTTTGAGGATCGTGATGGCGGAAGCGCGCACGAAATAGCCATGAACCCCTCATGGTTCGAGGCGTACGGCGACGCTTCCGCACTTTCGATCTTCGTGCATGAGATGTGCCACCAGTGGCGGCACGATCACGGCGCGCTCAACCGCAAGGGCGGCAAGGGCGCGGGCGGCTATCACGACTCGGTATGGGCAGACAGGATGGAAGCCCTCGGCCTGATGCCATCCAACACCGGCAAGCCGCGCGGCAGGCGGCTCGGCTTCCGCATGTCCCACTACATCATCGAAGGCGGCGCGTTCGATCGCGCCTGCCGCGAGTTTCTGGCGGACGGACATTTCATCGACTGGCGCTTCGGGATAGTCCGCCGCCCGCCTTCTCCGATCGTGACCGGCGCGGCGGAGGCTCCCGCGAAGTCGCCGAAGAACACCCGCACCAAATTCGTCTGCCCGGTTTGTGACCTGCGCGCGTGGGCGCGTTCGTCCGCCCGCCTCTCCTGCATCGACTGCGAAAAGCCGCTCTCGGCCTCCTGACAACGAAAGGACGTGCAATGACCTCCATCGACTTCAAACCTGCCGCCGGCGAGCCGGTCGAGCTTCCGAAGAGGAACTGGCCGCCGTTTTTTCGACATGGCGCTTCCGGGCCTCGCACTAGGCACCGGCACGATGCTCGGCCTTGGCTTGCTCAATATTCTCGAAGACAGCGGCGTCGCGGCGTATGCCAAAGTCGCCGTGATCGGCGCGATGGGCGCGGCCGTTTCCTACGGCGTCAACAAGCTTGCCATCGAACGCGGCGCGCCGCTGGCGGCGAAGCGCTTTCACGGCGCAACGCTGGTCAGCACGGTCTCAATCCTCGCGGTCGGCGCGGGCCTGTTCGCGGGAACCTATCCCAGCCTCGTCCTGCGCAACGTCGCCGAGCGTCAGCTTCAGGAGCACGGGGCCGCGCTGGGTGAGCACGTCGCGGCGCGCACCGCTTCTTCGGCCCGAGTTGCCCAAGCAGTGCCCGCACTGCGCGCGACCGTGAGCGATCTTCAGGAAAAGGCCCTGTGCGAAGTCGCGGCAGGCTGCATTTCCGGCGGAGCTGGCGGATACGGTTCGGTCGCCCGCGCGATGGAAGAACTGGCGGGCCGCGCCGCCGCCATAGCGCAACAGGTCGATGCGGGTCTCGCAGCGAGGCAGGTGCATGTCGGCCGGCTCAACGACCTGACGACCGAATACCAGACCACGCTGGCGAACGATACGGCCGGCATCTGGGAGCGCCGCGCCGCCCTGCAGGTCATCGACGCGAAGATCAGGCAGGAAATCGGGGAGATGGGTGAGGCGCTTCCCGCCGGCCTTCTGTCCGCCTATTCGGCCGAGCTTCAAGCGGGCGCGGATATCGCGGGACGGCCGGAGGTCACGGCGCGGCTGAACGGCATACTCGGCCGCCACGGTCACAGCCTCGCGGCGGTCATCGCCTCGTCCGGCCGCGCACCGGCGACGGCGCCGTCGTTCCCGAGGCGCACCGGCGTGTCCGACACGTTTGCATACATCGGAAGTTTCGCTCCGATCGCCGCGGTGACCGCGACGGTCGATCTGATCTTCCCGATCACCTTCTGGTTTTACACCTTCTGGCAGTTGGTGTGGGGCAAGGTCGTTCACCGTCATGCCGCCGCGCGCAGCGAGGACGGCGACGGCATGGAGCCGGAAATTGTCACTCCCGATAGCCCCGCGCCGCGCCTGTCCGGCCCCGTCGCCAACCGCCGCATTCCGCGCAACGCCGATCACCATCGCGATCTCCGCCACCTGAACAGAGAACAGCGCGCAAACGGCCTCGCCCAAGACAAGCGGCGCGCTCGCGGCGGCGGTCGCTGACGCGTCAACAGCAACACGGAGACAGCCATGTCTTTTTTCGGTCCTTTCCAAACCGTGATCCCACCCGCGATGCTCGCCAGCGCACTGGTGTGGGGCGGCGCAAACTACTTTCTTATCGGCCCCAAGATCGGCGAGCGGGTCGTCCGGGCGGACTATCTCGCCTCCTGCTCGGCCGATGTGAAAGCGCTGGCTGGGGCAGCGCGCGACAAGAAGATGGCCGCGATCCCGTTGCCGTCGATCGACCCGATGCAGGAGTTCGCGCGTCGTCAGACAGAAGGCATTCTCAACAGCCCCTTCATGAAATGGGCGGAGGGTGCAAGCCGTAGCAGCGGCCGCAGTCTCGGTGACATCTTCGGGCTGGATCTCGGAGGCGCCGCCGCTGCCGCGCGTGAGCAGTTCGAGGCCAACCAGCGCGCCGCCGGGAAGGCCTTCCGTGACGCGCAGGCTGCCGTGCGCAAACAGACGGAGGCACGAATCGCCTCCGCCGACGATCTGTGCGCCTGCATAGGCCAGACGGCGATCGAAGAAACGCGCACCGAATGGGCGATCTTCACGGGGACGCTGACCCTCTACACGCCTGCCCCGATCGAGTCCTTCAAAGGGGCGATGGCCGCGGTCGCCAAGAGCGGCGTGTGCGAGGGCCGTGACGGAGCGCGGTCATGAGCGAGGTCATCCTGTTCTCCGGCCGGGGGTTCGAGGTCACGGACAAGTGGCTTCGCACACCGAGGAAAAGCTACGCAGTCCGCCCCATCCAGTACATTGCTGTGGAGCGGCCGCTTGCGCTGTTCCTGCTGCCGCCCGTCATCGCGCTGCTGCTGTTCGCGCTGGTCCTCCGCCGCTATCTCTTTATGGGTGAGATCGTCACGCTGGTCGGCATTTGTTCGGCGGCAACGGCGGTTGCGCTCCTGTTCGGAACATTGAAGGTTCGCTCCCTCGCCCTGCGGGATGAAGAGGTCGCGTCCAGCCTCGGGCTCATCACGACGCTGCGCGAGGTCCGCCGCGCCGTCGAACAGGCGATGGCGCTTCGCGACGACGAGGCGGACGCGCCATGAAACAGCCGCACAGAAACACCGGCGCGATCGTCGGCATCAACATGCGCCTGCTCACGGCGGCGTTGTCCGCGATCATGGCCAAGGCGGTCTGGCCGACGACGCCCGAATGGTGGGGACTGGCCGTGCTGAGCGTCATGTTCGCTCTGGCGGCGTTCGGCAGCGTCGCGGCGGGCATCGGCGGCATGGTCGCCCTCTACCGCCGTGATCGCGAACTGACGGACTATATGGCACAGGGCGGCGCGCCCAAGTCTGCACGGCTGGCCGATATCGACCGGCTGCGCAAGGCGGGGATGGTCGAATGAGGCGGCTCCCCTCCCATATGGCAGGCCGCCGTATCCTCGGCCTGACGCTCGACGGCCGCCCGCTCGTCGAGCCGCCCGATGCCGGATCGTCGCTAACCTTCGCGGCGGCCGGCGGCGGCAAGACGACATGCGTATCGGTGCCGTTGGTGCAAAGCCTGATTACAGACCGTTCGCGGGCCTTGTTCTTCAATGACGTGAAGCGCGGAGAAATCGCGCACCAGATCGCCGGGATGTGCGTCAAGTATGGCCGCAAGTTTGGGGTGGTCGACGAGTTCGAGGAGCTGGGGCCGAACTATCCTTATCGCATTTCCCCGAACCCCTTCGGCACGATCACCGCCGCGTTCCGCGCGGGCGCAAGCGCATTGCCCTTCGTCATCGAGAACAACACGCACGCCCTGATCGACGAACCCGCCGACGATGCGAAGCATTTCTACTGGCGCGAGAGCCCGCGCGAGTTTCAGGCCTTCGGCATCCTCGGGCTGCTCGCCCGCCATCCGCGCTTTTGTTTCCCCGGCGGGCTCTTTGCGCTGCTTGCCGACCCGGTGACGCTCAGCCGGGCGCTCAACGACGCGGCGGAAAGCGAGGACTGGCTGCTGGCGGCAATGGCCCGTCAGACGCTCGATATGAAGGAGCACAATCAGGAGCATTTCACCCAGCACCTGCGCGCGGCGCTTTCTCCGCTGAAGATATTTGCTTCGCCGCCTCTCGCCGACGCGGGCCGCTCCCCCGATGTCACCCATGCCGAGTTGATCCGCGACGGCTGGGTGGTCTGCTTCGTCAATCCCGTTCGCTATGCCGATCGGCTGGGCTCATTCTTCGCTCTGCATTTTTTCGCGCTCATGAACGAGCAATTGCAGGGCCGAGTCGGGCGCGCCGAATACATTCTGGACGAGTTCTGCAATGCGCCGCTGCGCGACGCATTAAATCGCGTGACGATCCAGCGGGCATTCGGCGCACGCTCGCATTTCCTCGCGCAGTCGCGGCAGGACATCGTTCGCCGTTATGGCGAGAAGGAAACCGCGATCCTCGAAGAGAACTGCATAATTAAGCAATGGCTAAAGTTCTCGAATTTCGAGGAGGCCGAGCGGGTCGCCAAGGCTATGGGCGAACAGCTCAATATTTCGCGCGGGCTTGGCCTGTCCTCGGAAAGACAGGACTGGTCGAGCAACTATTCGACCGGACGCGATCCGCTTTTCAGCGCATACGAGCTGATGCAACTCCCCGCCGACGAGCAGATTCTGCACGTTGCCGGTGTCGGCTTCATCCACGCGAAGAAGATCAGGCAAAACCAGATTGCGCCCTATTGCTACGATCTCGCCGACAATCCCCTCGAAGGCGGGCGGCTTGAACCGGACCCGCTGATCGAGATTCCACTCGACGGAGGCCAGCCGTGAAGAAGCCGCGCCCTGTCCGGATATCCTATTTCGTGTGGATCGCGGCGTTCGCCGTCTTGTACGGCATCTATGCAGCCTATGGCCTGCCGCACGTCATCTGGAGCTACGGATTCCAGTTGGCAGGGACCAATGATCGGTGGGACTTCGCCGCGCGCCGCTACACGCGCTGCACCTTCGTCGGCCCTTACGGGCAGTTCGTCATCTACCCGGGTGACGGTAAGTGTCCGTGGTTCGTCCTTCGCCGGTCATCGGATGCGGGGGGCGGTCAATGAAGCGAGTATACCGGCATCCGGTCGCGCGGGCGCAGGCTGTAGCGCTCGATCAGTTCCAGCCAGACGAAACGCTTGAGCACTTCGAGCACCGTCGCCTCGTCGACGATGCCCGCCGCGATCTGCTCGTCGCAGCTTTCGCGAGACTGGATTTCAGGCTGGAACGCGGCGATCTCGCGCCAGAACGCCTCGTAGTCGAGCGGTTCCAGCCATTCCTCCACATCCTGCCAATCGTTGAACGGTCCCATGACGCCAGCATGCCGGATCGGCGGGCAGGAACGCAAATTTGCACCTGAAAACGGGAGAAACCTATGAACCTGCCGATTTCCGAAGAACTGCGCCGCGAGTTCGATCTTGTCAGCCTGCGCCGCGAAGCGCGGGCGTTGCGGACTTCCCGCCAGTGGAGCGAGGTCCAGCGCCTCGAAAAACGCTGCGGCGGCGCGCGGGCAAAAGAAGAGGCCCTGTACGCCGCGCGCTACGAGACGCGCGTAGAACAGGCGCGCCGCCGTCTGATCGACCAAGCCGGCTCGCGGTCCCGCGATCTCAAGCCGGGCTGGGCGACCGAGGACCGCTTTTCGCCTGACGCCACGTTGCGGCAGGCGCAGCGCGACGTGCATGCCGCCCACGAACGGCGCATGCAGCGCATCACGGATTACGAAGCCGGGGCGCTACGCGGCCTGATCGCGAAATCCATGCGCGAAAACAACCTGCGCGGCGTCGCCCGCGAAGATTTCGGGCGCAGCGTGGACCGCCGCTCCGACATGGAGCGCCGCGGCGGATGGGTCCGCCGCAGGGGGCGGTAGGGAGATTACCGAAAATGAAACGCAAGAATATTTCGTAATTTATTCTTGTTCTTGATAGGATTTACATCCTATTGTTCTTGATATGTTCTATAAACAGCGAACGAAAGGAGATGAACATGAGTTTATATTTCGACAAGGAAGAAATCGGGCGCTTCCCGGAAGCACGCAACAGCTTCTCTGGCAGAGCCCTGACCGATCCCCAATTCGAAGAGGTGGTCGCCATCGTCGGCATCGTCAAACGCGAGATCATGAAGACCGGCGCGTTCAAGGAGAAACTTGGCGACTACGCCTATGCCTTGGCCCGTACCGAAAGATTCGACGTCGGCAGGGCCGAGACGATTATTCGCGACGTGTTCAAGGTCATCGTCGGCAAGACGATGAACCAGATGCGCGAGGAACTTGCCGAGCGCGAGACGAAGCTGACCGTCGACCAGAAGGTAAAGGCCCACGAATTCGCTTCCGGGGTCGGCAACATGATCCAGCACGGGGACAAAATCTCGTTCAACCGCGCCTTCGCCCATCAGGGGGAGATGCTCGCCCGGGAACTCGGCATCACCGATGCTGCCGCGAAACGGCTCATGAAAGAAGAGTTCACGGCAGCGACGGACCTCGACCTCTACGAGTGGGGCAAGAACGTCGAAGACATCTACTACCAGCCGCAGATCGACGCGGAACGTCAGCGCGCCGAAGAGAGGCGGCAGGAAGGCGCTCGCCCTCGGCACGAGGCGAACACGCGCACGAACGGGCGCGCCGGTGACAGCTATCGCCGCGCCGCACAGCCGAGCGGACGGCGGCAAGAGCAGCAGGATCCATCTTTCGAACGGCCCGCGGAACGCAATCCGCAGGGATCGGGCCCTGCCCGTTCGCGCATGCGGATGAGCCGTTGAGGTGATGCCGATGCGCAGACCCGATCATCACGATCCTGCCGTCGGTCCCGAGACAGCCGACTCGCCGGCTTCGGCGGCGGGCCAAGATTTCTTGGACGCCGCAACTGCGGAGGAAGGGGCATTTCCTGCCCCTCCCTCCACGCTGACGATCGACTGGCGGTTGTACGAACACCATCTCGCCGAGGCTGATCTGACCGATCAGGAAAAGCGTGAATTCATCGAGGCGCTCTGGTACATTATCGTAAGCTTCGTCGATCTCGGCTTCGGCATCGAACCCGTCCAGCAAGCATTGAAGGCCGCCGTCATGGCTGATCTGAAACCGGGCGATCCGGTTTTGGAGACGGCGAAGGAGTCGCGGCTTGCGAAACGCGGCAATGCGGCTGACGACGCAAGAGACTACAAAAACAAGGAGAACAACCAGAAAGGCAGGAAGGCATGAGATTCGACCACGGGCCGCAGCACAATGTTACGCAGGCGGTGATTTACTGCCGCGTTTCCAGCAAGGCGCAGGTCAAGCGCGGCGACGGGTTAAGATCGCAGGAGACCCGTTGTCGCGAGTACGCGCGTTATCGCGGCTACATCGTCAAGGACGTCTTCAAGGACGATCTCACCGGACGGCGCGCCGACCGGCCGGGCTTGATGTCAATGCTTGCCTTTCTCCGATCCGACCGCCGCAACCCGCATGTCGTCATCGTTGACGATCTGTCGCGCTTTGCCCGCAATGTGCGCGTCCACTTCGATCTGCGTCATGCGATTGCGGATGCAGGCGGCATTCTGGAGTCACCATCCGTCGAACTCCGGGATGACGCCGATGGCGAGCTTCACGAATACATCCTCGCCTCCGTGTCGCAGCACCAGAGCCGGAAGAACGCCGAGCAGACGATCAACCGCTTGCAGGCGCGCATTATGAACGGCTACTACACGCACTCTAGGCCGCCGCTCGGCTACCGCTACAAGAAGGTACCCGACTCCGGTCACGTGCTGGTTCGCAATGAACCCTTGGCCACAATCGCCCAAGAGGCGCTCGAAGGCTTTGCCAGCGGCAAATTCGATACGCAAGTCGAAGTCAAGCGCTTCTTGGAAAGCCAGCCTGCATGGCCGAAAGACCTGCCGGACGGACAAATCCGCCAGCAGCGCGTCTACGAGATGCTTAAGCGTGTCACCTATGCAGGTTATGTCGAAGCGCCCAAATGGGGGATCACGCTTCGCAAGGGTCATCATGAAGGACTCATTTCTCTACAGACCTACGAACGGATTCAAGATCGCCTCAATGGCGGTACGCGAGTCCCCGCGCGCAAAAATCTAAGCCTTGATTTTCCGCTGCGTGGTTTCGTTGCATGCGCAGATTGCGGCAAGCCGCTTACGGCATGCTGGTCGACAAGCCGCACGAAAAAGAAGCATCCCTACTATCTTTGCTTTGGACGTACCTGCCCGAGCAGGCGTAAGTCGATACCTCGCGACAAACTCGAAGGCGACTTCGAGGCGCTTTTCAAGAGCCTCCGGCCGACGCGCAAGCTGGTGACGATGGTATCCGAGATGTTTCGAAAAGCATGGGACATGCGCCATGCGCATTTTGAAGCCATGCAGGCGCTGGCACGTCGGGAACTGGCTTCGCTGGAGAGCCAGATAGAGCAACTGGTCGATCGCATGGCGGAGACCAAGAGTTCGACAGCCTTCAGCGCATTCGAGCGGAGGCTTGAAAAGCTCGAACACAACAAGCTGATCGCGGCAGAACGGCTGGCCGGCAACGTGGAAACTCACCGGCCGTTCGATGAAATGTTCGAACTCGCCCTCGCATTCCTCTCAAACCCTTGGAAACTATGGGCTTCCGAGCGTCTGGAAGACAAGAGGACAGCACTCAAACTCGCATTCCAAGGACGTCTCGAATACCATCGCGAAGACGGTGTTCGAACCGCAAAAACCACCTTACCATTCAATATCTTAGGAGGGCTGCAAATGCCGAATTTTGAAATGGCGCGCCGGACGAGATGAAAGTGGGCACTCTTATGTGATTGTTGCCGCTCTATAATTTCCGATCGACGCAGGGACCGGGCTTGTTTCCCGAAACCCTTTCGGGATTTCGGCCCTGCTTCGTCTGGAGCCGTCCGTCGCCTCACCGGATGAGGGCGACGGCGATACAGACAAGTCGCCCTGCTTTGGTGGTGCGTTTATGAGCCTCTCTCTTGCGCAAGGGATCGTTACCTGGACAGGCCGAGACCCTGCGAAGTCATTACGACACAGGGGCTCGGGGCACAGCCTAGAGCCCGGCCCGGCACGGGTGCGCCACGACGCTTGCTACAGCGCGTCTTTCCAGTGCGGATAGGTCAGATATTGGTATCTAGAAGCGGTGCGAACAAATTCGCCAAGTCCGCGTCATCGAATTTATCGCGTTCCGGCTTGGTCGCGCCGGAGAATGATGGCGAGTCTGCCTCTTCGGTTTCATCTGCCAGTTGCTCCATCCTGCGCTTCACAGTGTGCTTCGCCGTCGCAAGCGTCGCTTCTGCGACACCCCCTCGGACTGCCAGTCTATCTAGATTCTCTAGCAGGTCGGTGAGGGTCGACTCCGAGTCGATTTCTGAGGTGTTGCGTTCAATCTCTGCAAATTCACGCTTGATCGCGTCCTTGGCAGCATCGACTACGTCGGAACTGAATTCATAGACAGCGCCGATGATTGAACCCGACATGCGGTCAAGGTCTTCGGACTCAAGACCGCCCTCAAGTAGACCGATGACTCCCTCCTCCAGGGCGGCGACAAACTGCTCACTCGACGGAAATCCCTCATAGTAGCCGAACCGGAGATTCTCAATCAGCTCGACCAGATCGGTCCCGTCCCTGTCCGCGCTGAATCCACCTACGGGATTACGTGCGAGCGACATTGCAACGTCCGCAAAGACCTGATCGCCGGTCTGTTCCCACCACTTAAGTGCCAGTTCTATCCGGTCAGAATTAGCAAGGTCGTTCGTATTGTAGGCATGAGGATAGCGCGCAGACTTCCTCCAGACGGGTATATGCAAAAACTGCTCAGCGACAGTCGTAAATGCCCTCGCAAACTCGGTCAGCTCGCCTTTGTCGTCGGTCAGCTTTTTGCCATGCTCCCAAACATGACTAGCCCATTTCCCCTGCCGCGCAGACAACGCGAACTCCTTCAGCAAAGTCAGGTCGTTCAAGTAGTCAGTCAGGTAGTCCCTGAAGGAGGGGTTCACGAACGATACCGAACCGTCCCTGATTGAAACGAAGCCACCTTCCAGAATGCGAAGCGACTCTTCAAAGTCCTTCGGATCGTATGAGTGGCCAAACCGTGCGCAAAGCCGGGGATGAAGGGACTGAAACGCAACCCTGAGAGAGTTGATCTCCTCGCCATACTGCGAGGCGAAAAACAGCGAAAAAAGCAGATGCCTGCATTTTTGAGGGATGTGGGTGCGAAACGCGGTATCCCAAAGCTGCTTCGGGTTTGCCAGAGCGCTGATGAACTCGTCGGCATATTGTGCAGGCGGAATTGAGCGAAGGTGGAATGAGTCAGTCATCCATTCTATGACGCGGGGATTATAGTTTGCGTGATCGACGATTTTTGAGATCTTGCCGCTCTCGATGAGCGCCCGAATATGTTCAGGCGGCGTTCCGGCTACCAGCAGATGATTGTAAAGAATGCGTGCGCGGATGCGCCTCGTGTAGACACCGACATCGAGAACGTACTTACTTATATCCAGGCGCTGATCTGCAAAATGCTCGGATATCCGCCGCGCTTCTTCAAAAATGTAAGCGCGTGTCGTGAGTATGAAGCGGGCATTCTGTGAATGCCTGATGCGCCTCATAAACCGAGCAAGGTCGGAGTCTTTTGACGCGAGCGCGTTGCGATCAAGAGCAACCCGTCCGAGAAAATCGTCGAAGAAGAAGATTTGCTTTTTCGTGTCTACAATCGCCGCGAAGCCGTCGTCCAGGCTCCTGATGGGAACAAGCTCCCATTTCTCGCCGACGTAAGCATAAGCCAACATTTCAGCGAGCGTGGTCTTGCCGACGCCGGGAGGGCCCGAGACTATGAGGATATGCTGCGCCTCCAGCGTATCCCTTGATGCTTTAAAACTCGGGTTCTGCGCATACACCCGGACCTTCGCTTCAATTTCGGCCTTGGTGATGTCAGCGTATGCGTAAGACGCCGCTCGCGTCACGCGCTCAAGGATGGCGGCGCTTGAGAGCCATAGCTTGATGTGCGCCTTCTCAACTTCGGGGAATTTGCGCAACAGGGCATTCAGGTCGACAGCCGAGAAGATGTCGGACTCACACTTCAGGGACGGCCCTATTATTTGGGCGAGTTCGCTCTTGTTGCGTGGCGACAACGTCCGCGACGTTGCGAGTAGATATCTGTCTGGCTGAATCTTGTCGATGGACGCACGCTCTCGCTTCATCGTTGCGACAACGGCGCGGACCGTTGATTTCGCGTAGTGCTTGGCCTGGAGAACAGTCTTGGCCTTCCCTTTCGCATGGCGACCGTCCATTCCGCCGTCAGGACCAGGGCCAAACGCCTCGAAGCGCACCTTCAGTTCCAGTCCTAGGAGGTCACGGACGAGGTCTTCGAAGTCTGCATGGGCGAGGCTTAGGAAGTCATATGTCATGTTGCGCTCCGGCCGGGCAGCGCTTTGTCCGTGCTGGCGCTCATGACGTTGCAGCCACCATGCCGTCATAGTGCTGGGGCGCAAGCGCCTGTATCATTTCCAGCAAGTAGGCAACGTTCTTCTGACTCTCCTGAACAAGCCCCGGTTCGAAGCCTTGCCCCGTGAAGTGCGACAGGTCATTGGCGAATTTGTAGATCGCGGTCTTTTTGTTGTCGTCGAACTGTACCTCCGAAAGTTTGTTGTAGAGGCTGCTTTTTCCCGGCACGAAGAAATCGAGGAACGTCTCAAGGACTTTCCGCGTGACGTTGGGTATGTGATAGCAGCCTGCGATCGTCCCATCGCCTTTGAAGCTCGAGAGCGTTTTGAAGAGGAAGTGATACTCGGTGGGGTGATCTACGAGGGCGTTGTCGAGACCGACGATCGTGGATTGCCGTCCCGCCGCGTCCGTGCGGCAAAGCAGCATGTAAAGTCTGTTCTTCTTCCTAGAGACAGGGTCATTCTGGAGCCAGTTAATCAGGAGACGAAGGAACGAGAAATTATGGGTTAACAGGAAGACCTGCTTGGCATCCTTCACCGCGTTTTTCAGAAATGCGAACGCTTGATAGACTGAGCTTGAATCAAGGCTCGACACGGGGTCATCAATCACGACGACGCCGTCCGCCAGATTGAAATCCTGATCCCCGAGCTGGACAATGAAATAGATGAAGGCGATTGCGGTACGCTCGCCTTCGCTCAGGCGCTTTGCGTCCTTACCATTGCGCAACACGCGGTAGCCGTCATCCCGCGAATGAAAGACGAGCTCGCTGCGTCCTAGAAAAGTCTGAAGCAATCCTGTGAGATGTTCCCCGGCTTTGTGCGCATTGGATATCTGTGCTTTCTTCTCCGCAATGGCGACCTCCAAGGCCGCAAGCGTAGGCTTGCCGTCCGCCTCATTTCCGTTGGTGAGCAGCTCGATGGCCGTCTTCTCGTCCTGAATTTTTTTGTCGAGCGCGGATACGTCGTCTTTAATCCCATAGAGAAAATGGCTTTCGAGTGCGCCGCGCGCGGTATCCTTTGCGGCGTCAAATCCGGCTGTCTTTTTGTTGTGCGCATCAATAGCCGCCATCACAGCCTGCATGGCGCCTTCCAGGTCGCCGAAGTTCACAAGGCAATTCAGATCAAGCGCAACAGTTCGCGTTGCGAGCTTCTCCCTGAGCCGACTTTCGACAGTCCGAAGTTGCTCCATGGCTTTGTCTATGGCCTGCGTGCAGCTGGAGCTTTCAGCGTCATACTGGTCGCGAAAGTCGCTGTAGAGCGCTAGGCGGTCTGGAAGTGAGAATAAAGTCAGAGTGCTTTTCACCTCACTGATTTCAATCAGTGCTCTTTCGACCTGCTCCTTCAACTGGTGATCGGCCATATTAAAGTGGGCCTCAAGCTGCTTCCACCGTTCGGCCGGGACAGTCTGGCCACAGAATTCGCAGTCCGCGCCTCCGTGCTTTTTGTGAAGTTCGTGACCGTCCTCGACCCACTTGGCGATGTCAGCGTTATCGCGGAGCCGTGCGATTGCATCGCTTATTACCGCTCGAGCACATAATTCTGCGGCCGTTGTTTCAATCGCTTTGGCGCAACCATCGAGGGACAAATCAGACCCGGCTCTGCGAAATGTGATCGCAGGCATGGCGTCAATGGACGGCATGACATCCTGCTTCACGGTCGAGCGATGGACCGTCAATTCGTCATCGGTGAGGGCCCGTTGCGCCGACAGCGTTGCGAATGCAGCTTCGGCATTGGGCTTGCGATAGGTGCGCTGCGTGGCGCCAATTGTAGCTTCGCTGATGGTGCCTGCCACCTGCGAGAAAAGCTTGCCGCGCGCCGTCTCGTGACTGGTGAGGCGCCCCTGCGCAGCAGTGATGGCGGCCTTGCGTCTTTCTAGCTCCAGCTCTTCCGCAGCGAGCAAATCCGCTACCGCCTTGTTTTCTTCGCCGATGACGAGGATGGGCTTCAAGCTGCCGTCAAGCTGCCCGATGTTCAGCTGCACATAATCCGCATTGAAGACCCGGACTTTTCTGGTCACAGCAGTTCCGTGAACCAAGTCGCCTGACTCAGATTCAATCTTGAATTCCAGCGTGGGATATTCTTCGTGGGTCCCCGTTTTCAGGCAGTCGAATAGACGCGAAAGCGTTGTCTTGCCCGTACCGTTTTCACCGTAGATGACATTGAACCGCTCGAACGCGGGCAATGCCGCATCCCAGCCAAATTCAGAAAAAACCCCCAGGTTCCTTATTTTTGCTATCTTCTTAAGCACTCATTCCCCCAAATACAGACTTATGCAGGCTGGCTACTACCTCCCCCGGATAAGTTGTTGCGCGCTAGGCATCGTTTATCTTTAGCACCGCTTGTAGCCTCACTGCTAACTCAGCCCGTCTGTCGGGCCTGATTTTCTCAAGATTCTCTTGCTTAAATCTAACCGCTGGCAATTCCGGTGCTCCCTCGACCCCGAGCTTGCTCCAGTCCGGCTCCCCCTTCTTGAACCCCACCAGCAACTCCCGGTGCGCCTGCGGCATGTTACCGACAAGCTCCTCGACCAAAGTGGCGCGCGCCTTGTGAAGTTCTTCAAGTGGCACTTCCTTCTCGGTCATGCCGTCGAAGTTGTTTTCGTATTCGCCGGTGATGTCCTTCTGTCCTGACGCGAGTACATCGCTCATCGTCCGGCCATGGCTGATCAGATAGACGATGAAGGCCTGCCGCAGCTCGTCGGTGATGCCCTCATTGGCAAGCAAATCCCTGATGTCGAAAAGGTCCCGCGGATGCTGGCGGTCGAGCGCAGCCATAATCTTTCCTGCATAGAGGTCCGCGAATGAGACGACCTGTATTTCCGCGAACCCGAACTGATCTTCGACCGCTTCCGACACGCTCATGACCTCTGGCGCAAACACACAGCCGCGCAGCACGGGCGTCACTTCGATCATGACCTGCGTCCTGTCCTTGTCCTGCACGATCAGGCGCGTGAGGGTGCCGTCACTCTGGCGGCTTTCATGGACGCGGCCCTCTTTCATATTGTCTTCGATGCGCGCCTTGATGCGCAGCAGCGCCGCCTCGATGGCGGCGAGCGATTCTTCACGCGGCATGACGGGCAGGAAGGTCAGGTCGATATCGACCGACAGGCGCGGTATGTCTCTCACAAACAGGTTTATGGCGGTCCCGCCCTTCAGGGCGAAGTCCGTCTCTTCTGCGATCGCCGGTATTGTCTGGACCAAAAGCGCGACCTGCCGCCTGTACCGTTCATTGACCGGCATAGAGCTCCTCCGGCACAGTGATCAGGTATGTGGGATCAAGGCGGCCGCCCGGCACGAGCATGCGTTTGCCGGTGCCGAGATCGACGGCGTTTTTGTTCAGGTGCTTGCGCCAGGGATGGTTGTGGCGGTCCGCGAAGAAGAAGAACAGCCGCTTGACCTTAACGCTCCGGCAATCGACCAGAAGCTTTTGCAGCCGGCGCGGGCTGAGGGTGTTAAGACCCTCCATCAGCTTGTCGACCTGATCAAAGCTTCCGTGCGCCGGTAGCCCGTCAAGCATCTCAAGGATGGCGCGCTCGGGCGTTGAAAGCGTCAGCGGCCATTCCCACTGCCCCCATGGCATGACGCGAAACGAGCCGCCGTGGAGCGTGTCGTTGCTGCGCTGACTGTTGTCGTTTAGATTCCAGCCAAGGCTGGTCAGCCCGAAATGTATAGGCTCGTTGCGAAACAGCGCCGCGCTGTTGTGGTGGACGAAGGTCACCGACAGCGAAAGTTTGTTGAGCCAGGTGGGAGCGACTTCGGCCCCGTACAGATGAACCTCCCGCTCTTCACGCCTAAGATAATGCGAGAACCCGTGAAGCGAGAGCGCGGTCCCGCCGCCCACAAGTAGCGGCTTCACAAGCAGGGTCTGGAGTGATATGACCACATGCTCCCACAGGAGCTTGCCGCCGGGCTTTCGGTACACACCGTGGGCAAGACGTTCCAGCCAGCCATTGAGGACATACTTGCGGCAGAGCTGCGCCGAGTACCCGCGCGCCTTCAGCCATGCGGAATCCACGACGAGCCCCTCGGGAAGCTCCCGCTGGAGCTGGTTTAGCTTTCCTGAAAACTCTTCACCCATGGTTTATAATATTGCCACTCTCCAAACCAAAAGTCAAGTTTGAACATTCCATTCTTAATAAACCTCAGGACTATAATTTTCCTCTTTCGCAAACCAAGAAGCAAGCGTTGTTTGCATCTTTCTTCGCCGAACAACAAGCGGCAGGCTGTGACGGGCAGCGGAAAGGCGCCCCTCGTCCGCAGCAAAAAGCTTATTTTAAACAGTGCGCACGAGCGCCGCGGCTTGGGGATCGTAAATGTAGCCGGTGATGGTGCCGTCTCTGATCCGATCAACCGCTTCGTCTAAAACGAAAAGAGGAACAAGAAACCACTCGCGAGGCACCACAGGATTGCCGAACCGATCCTTGATCTGAATTTCGAGCCGCGCGGGATCAAAGATGCGATGGATGAGATTTTCGAGCCTCGTTCGATTGATGTTCGCCAATTTGTAAGTAGCGATGATCTCTACGTCGGCCAGCAAAAAGGTCGGGTCTAACTTCGCATTGGCGATCCGTGTTTTCACATCGCCGCCGGTCACGCCGATTTTATGCAAAACGTCCCGATGCTGCGCGATTGCAGGATCATCGGATTTACTGCGGAGCACATAGATTGTGCCGCTCGGTAAATCGTCGGGTTCGCTCTCACCGGCGAAGAGCGGCCCCGCGACCGGATTGGTGATGCGCCGGCCGGCCTCGTCCTTCTGTAGTGCTCGCTCCACGGAACGCTTCAGCATCGTACTTTCGGTGCCATTGTCGAAAATGACGCGGAGGCGGCGATCCTTCCGGCCGTATTCGGCGACGAATTCCTCGCCTTCTTCGGCGATGTAGGCTTTTTGCCCACCGAGGATGAACCAATGGCCTTTCTCGATCCGGGCATCGTCTCGGAAAGGGCGGGTTTCACGCATGCCGCTCGCCAGTTCGCGCGTCACAAGTTCAAACAGCGGCTTGAACGACTTGAAGTCCTCGCAGGCGGTGCGGTTCGCGATTTCCTCGGCTGCACGCTTTTCCGCAGCGGTCCGCACATGTCTAAGGTCCCTTATGTCCGATGTCCCGGCAGCTCCTTCAAGCTCTGCCATAAGGTCATCGTCATCCATGGTATCAACCGATGCTGCCGTGACAGCGGCGGAACCAGCCAGAAGCCCTTGTCGGTCCAGCGGCGCGAGAACGTCTCGGCACTCTTCCAGCGCGCGCAGCCGGTCAAGGCGAACGGCATACAGCCTTTCGAAGATGTCGCGGTCTTCGCCATGCTGCGGAGCGCGGCCGTGCGTGTCGACGAAGCGCTGAATTTCCTCAAAGCCGGCGATGATACGTTCTTCGCGGGGGGAGCGCCCGCCCTTCTTTTCCGGCTCTGCGAAGCCTTCCAACTCGGCGCGAAGTTCGTCCAGATCGAGGTCAGACATAGCGGCCCTCATCCTCGTGGTCCCAACCGAGTTCTTTGGGTTGTATGCGTATGCGACCCAGTCGGGCTACGCCTCCTTCTCGTTGCAGTTCGGCACACCCTTTTGGGATCAGACGCCGACAAAATGGCTGTTCGGTTTCGACTACGGGCGAACGCAGCCTCAAGCGATCCGTAGCCTTCTCCAAAGACCCAATACGGAGGTTAGGATAGCCGACGGGGCTTGGATCGTTGAACGAGAGGGTTTCCTGCCACGCCGGGACTTTCATGCAAAGCTCGCTCTGATGCTAAATCCCGCTGAAGCGCAGTTCGGCATGGTGGTCGGGTCAGGCAATTTCTCGGCGAACGGGCTGCGATCGAGTATCGAAGCCGGGGCGTCGTTTTTGGCGCTGGGAGAGGATAGCTACACAGAAGAGATCGCGCCCAGCGCTGTAAGGGCGGCAGCGCTTTGGGAGGCTGGGACGCCAGCTCAAGAGGTACTGGATGCCTACGAAGACCGGTGGTTAGCGTCGTTCTGCCGAGATGGAGACACTGAAGCTGACGGCGCGCAGGGTGAAGCAGTTGCGGATGCCGATGTATTCTGGATCGAGGCAGGTTACGTTACGAAAAATCGCGGCGACCATCGTCCCGGCAATCAGATCGACTTTCCTCGTGGAATGTCTCGATATTTTGGCTTTAATACACCAGCGAACTTGCCGGTCAATTCGGTGATTGGCGAGGTGACATTTGCTCCGGCCATAGGGGAGGAAGTCACCCGCAACCTTCGGCTTGGAAACAACCACATGGAGAAGATTTCCCTGCCGATTCCTGAGAACCATGGGTTCGACATTTACGACGGCAAGGTGCTGGTGTTCGAACGAGCGCATGGTGTCTTCGTCATGAACGCGTTGGAAGTTGCCGACTTTGAATCGGCATTCGGTGATAGGCTAACCCAAGTCAGAACGATGAATAGCGGTCGCCGCTATGGGCAGATCGGCTGATCGCGCAAAACATCCGGTAGGCGGAGCAGTCGACCGCTTTGGGGGAAAGCCATGGAAGCACGTAGCAAAACCATTGAAGCCTGGTTCTCAATGATTGACCAAGGGCAAGTAAAATTGCCTCGTTTTCAGCGCCATGAAGCTTGGCGTCCCGCACAGATTGCAGGTCTCTTTGAGAACATATTACGATCACCCTCGCTCCCTCTCGGTGTCTTGCTAGTTTTAGAAGTGGGGGACAAGGAACTGTTCCACTCCCGGCCAATCGTGGGTGCTCCAGAATTTGATGTTCGTCCGAATATGCATGTGCTTGACGGTCAGCAGCGCATGACTGCTCTCTGGCGTTCTCTGACGGACAACTACGATGAGTTGAAGGTTTTCGTCCGTCTGTTTCCGGCCAAAGACGGTGAGGTCAGCGACAGCGCTATCGGTGACGATGACGTTGCGCGACCATTGATCGAAATTGAGAAGCGATGGGATCGAAAGGGCATACGGCAGCCCGTTTGGGCCGACGACGATGTAGCAAGCATTAAGAGGGGATTGGCACCGTTGGCGATCCTCCGGCCCGGCAATGTTGGTGAGGCATCGTTCAAGTCGTGGCGCGACCGGCTTCGGGGCGAAGGGGCTTATACGGATGAGATCGGCGACCTTGTAAGCGACCTGCGTAAGCGCGTTCTCAGTTACACGTTACCGTTCCTGTCCCTGCCAGTTGGTACTTCGCGCGAGACGGCCCTGGAGGTGTTCATCAACATGAATACCTCGGCATCGCCCCTGAAGGATTTCGACATCGTGGTGGCGCAGGTCGAGGAAGGTGTTGGTGAGTCTCTTCACGACATGGTGGAAGACCTCTTGCAATCGGCTCCCGCTGCCAAGGACTACGGCAGGATCGAAGACATCTTGCTGTCAGTCGCCGCGCTCCTGCTCGACAAGCCGCCGATCAAGAGAACCTATTTGGAGAACGATTTCGGCAAAGGCTTGGCGGACGTATGGCCTAGGGTCGTTGCTGGCGTTGAGCGTGGCCTGCAATTTTTGAGCGACGAAGCACTGTTCGACGAGAAAACGCTGCCGAGCGACGTCGCGGTCTATCTTACGTGCGCTCTATGGGCCATTGCAGCCAATCTTAAGCTGGACCAGGAGGGGAACGCACGGAGCATCATTCGTAAGGTGCTATGGCGCGCTTGTTACACCAATCGATATGGCAAAACCTCAGCCACGAGGTCGTTCGCCGACTTCCGCGTCATTCGAAAGATCATTGACGGAACTGACGTGGACGCCGAATGCGAACTATTCAATGACAGCGTTTTCCCACTACCGCACGCCGACGAGATTAAGCTTGCAGGTTGGCCAGGCCGAAAAGATCGACTCCCCCGTGCGATCCTCGCAACATCGTTACGACGTAAGGCGCTCGACTTTGCAGACGGTGCTCCAATCGGGCGAAACAACATCGGGGCGCGTGAGCTAGATCATCTCTATGCGTGCGGTTTCCTGCACGTTGATCGGGATGATCCATTGGCTAATCGCGCGCTGAACTGCGCCCTGATTACCTCAGCTACTAATCGGAACAAGAGCGGCGCGGCTCCCAGCAAGTTCATCGAGAGGCGCGCAGCGGCAGCAAATCTGGGGCCGGAAACCGTGAAATGGAGATTAGCGACCCATTTAGTGCCTTATGACGCACTAGTCGCCGACGACTACCAGGCATTTCTCGAAGCGAGGTCGAAACTTGTCGAGATCGACATGAAGACGCTTTGCTCAGGAGCGGAACCAATTGCATGAACGCAAAACAATCCGTTCCATCTATCTCAGTATCCTACGCACAGACTGGCTCCTCGACAAAGGCCAATGCGCTGGGTATGCGGCCGATGCAGGAGCGTGCTTATGAGCGGCGCGGCGAGCAATACCTGCTCATCAAGTCGCCACCGGCGTCGGGCAAGAGCCGCGCGCTCATGTTCATCGCTCTCGACAAGCTTCAGAACCAGGGCGTGAAGCAGGCGATCATCGTCGTGCCAGAGAAGTCAATCGGCGCTTCGTTCAACAATGAGCCACTTTCGAAATATGGCTTTTGGACTGACTGGATCGTGGAGCCGACATGGAACCTTTGCAACTCGCCCGGCACCGAGGGCGGCAAGGTGGCGTCGGTGGGGGCATTTCTTCATACCAACGATCGCGTTCTGGTTTGCACACATTCGACTTTCCGCTTCGCCGTCGACAAGCTCGGCGTCGACAGCTTCGACGATCGGCTTATTGCCATAGACGAGTTCCACCACGTCTCCGCTGACCCTAACAGCAAGCTGGGCCAACATCTCGGCCAACTCATCGGTCGGGGCCGCGCTCATATCGTCGCTATGACAGGGTCCTATTTTCGAGGCGATGCGGTCCCTGTTTTGAATCCAGAGGACGAGGCCAAGTTCGACACCGTCACCTACACCTACTACGAGCAGCTAAACGGGTACGAGCATTTGAAATCGCTCGATATCGGCTACTTCTTTTACTCGGGTTCCTATGCCGACGACATACTGAAGGTGCTTGATCCAGCCGAGAAGACGATCGTTCACATTCCGAGCGTCAATTCACGGGAAAGCACGAAGGATAAAATCCGGGAGGTCGAGCACATCATCGAGGCGCTTGGCACATGGCAGGGAACCGACGAGACAACCGGCTTCCAACTTGTTTCATCCGCCAATGGCCGCGTGATCCGCATAGCCGACTTGGTGGATGATGACGCATCCAGGCGCGACAAGGTCACGGCAGCCCTGAAAGACCCAAAGCAAAAGAACAACCGCGAGCACGTCGACATAATTGTCGCGCTTGGGATGGCCAAGGAAGGTTTCGACTGGATTTGGTGCGAGCACGCGTTGACGGTCGGCTATCGGTCAAGTCTTACGGAGATCGTGCAGATCATCGGGCGCGCTACCCGAGATGCGCCTGGAAAAACCCGTGCGCGATTCTCCAATCTCATCGCTGAGCCGGATGCTTCTGACGAAGCGGTAACTGAGGCGGTCAACGACACTTTGAAAGCTATCGCGGCCAGCCTGCTTATGGAGCAGGTGCTCGCCCCACGATTTGAGTTCAAGCCGAAGAACCCTGCCAGCGGGCCGACACCCGGCTTCGACTATGGCGACGGCGGCTACGACCCCAACAAGACGAATGTCGGCTTCAATGAGGAAACCGGTCGGTTTCAGATCGAAATCAGAGGCCTCGCCGAACCTAAAAGCGAGGAGGCTGTGCGTATCTGCCGCGAGGACCTCAATGAGGTTATTGCGACCTTTGTGCAGGACAAGACGGCGATTGAGCGCGGTCTATTCGACGAGGAATTGATCCCGGAGGAATTGACGCAAGTTCGCCTCGGCAAGATTATCAAGGACAAATACCCGACCTTGGACGAAGAGGACCAGGAGGCTGTTCGCCAACATGCAATTGCAGCTTTAAACCTGACCCAGCAAGCCAAGCAGATCGCACTTGGAGGCGATGGCGCAGGTGACCGCGAACCATCTGCGAACACTGCTTTGATTGATGGGGTTCGCAAATTTGCCATGGATGTCCGAGAACTGGACATCGATCTCATCGACCGCATCAATCCATTTGGTGAAGCCTATGCCATCCTCGCGAAAACGATGAGCGAGGACAGTCTGAAGCAGGTCGCAGCAGCCATCGCGGCCAAACGCACCACGCTAACGCCAGAGGAAGCGCGCGACCTCGCGGTGCGCGCTGTTCGATTTAAGAAAGAGCGTGGAAGACTGCCCTCCATTAGCTCCACAGACGCCTGGGAGAAGCGTATGGCTGAAGGGGCCGCAGCGTTTGTGCGGTTCAAGGACGAAGGCCGGTATGAGTGAGATCGACCTTGACGAACTGCGTGCCGAGCTTAGCGATTTCGCGGTCCCAGCCAAAAGGGACGGCCGGTCGCCTCGGGAGGAGCGGATGGTTGCCGGTTTTGAAGAGATACAGCGGTTCGTAGATAGCCACGGTCAACGTCCGAGACACGGTGAAGAACGCGACATATTCGAGCGGCTCTATGCCGTCCGGCTGGACCGCCTGCGATCGCTTGAGGAATGCCGCTCGCTGCTTATGCCAATTGATTACCAGGGCTTGCTCACTACACCAGAGCCGAACGAGTCGATCCATCGAGCGGAGGAAATGGACGAAGACGAGCTATTGGCAGAGCTAGGTGGAGCGGCGGGGTCGCCGGAGATCACCGAGTTGCGCCATGTCCGCACCAGCGCGGAGAAGCGCGCAGCGGAGGAAATAGCGAACCGGGAACCATGTCCCGACTTCGGAGACTTCGAGCCGTTGTTCGCTCGAGTCCAGCGCGACCTCGATACAGGCTTCCGTGTCACGCGCCCATTCGTCAAAGATGCTGGCTTCCTAAAGGCCGACATCTCCGTAGGGCAGTTCTTCATCCTTGGTGGCCAAATCGCGTATGTGGCAGAAGTCGGCGATACCATTAAAGCTCCGAATGGCGAAGCGGACGCGAGGCTAAGGGTTGTCTACTCGAATGCCACGCAGAGCAATCTGCTTCTCCGGTCGCTTCAGCGCGCGCTTTACAAGGACGAGGCTGGTCGTCGGATTACCGAGCCAAGCGCCGGACCGCTATTCGCCGGAGAGAATGATGAGAGCGACCAAGCCAGCGGGACGATCTATGTGCTGAGGAGCAAATCGGACCATCCTGCTGTCGTCGCTAATCGAGGCGTACTGCATAAGATTGGGGTCACCAGTGGTGACGTTAGGCGCCGATTCGGAGCAGCAAAGCTCGATCCCACATTTTTGATGGCGGATGTGGAGATCGTCGCAACCTACAATCTCTACAACATCAACCGCACGAGGCTGGAGCAGCTAATCCACCGAGTTTTTGACGCGGCCAGGCTGGAGATTGAAATCATGGATCGCTTCGGAACTGCTGTATCGCCCCGTGAGTGGTTTCTCGTGCCGCTGTTCGTCGTCGACGAGGCTGTTGAACGGATCAAAGACGGGTCGATTACCAGCTACCGGTTTGACCCAAAATTGGCCTCGCTGGTGCCAGCGGAAACTGCTTAGCGTCTGTCTTAAGCCGGACTACAGAGTTTAGTAGATAGGGCTGCCCGCATCGTGTGGCTCGTGGCCACCCCACCCCCATATCCCCCTTTGGGTCCCTCGGACACGTTCGTACATGACGCACCAGCGTCCCTTATTCCCAAACTTTCTCTCTGTAGCGTGCTTCCCTATTTCAGATGTTATTTCACGGTGTTTAGAGTAGGTCTCTACCCCTATAGCTATGCGAAACTAGTTTGACGTTAGCGCTCTGCACGCAACCCAAGCAGACGTAGGGCTCGGAAGCCTCCACTATGGGAAGACATGGCTGCGGTAGGTGAGACCCACCCAAGACCCTGCGAAATACAGACACGAATAGGATAGGGCTCGCCGGAATTAGAGACTGGAGGCGGTGGGATGAGTGCAGAGGTCCCGAAAATTGGGTGAAATTCACCAGCCGTGACGACCCGGTGACGCCCCAATAGCTCCGGGACCTAAGACGGCCACGATGACATCGAAAAAATCGAGCAAATACAACTGATTGAATGGCGCGCCCGAAAGGATTCGAACCTCTGACCCCCAGATTCGTAGTCTGGTGCTCTATCCAGCTGAGCTACGGGCGCGCAGGGCCGGAAGACCGGCCTGAAACCAAGCCAGCGTCTCTAGTCGCCAGCTTCGTGCGGCGTACCTATCCACTCGCCGCGACAATTGCAAGCCGCCTTCCGCGATTCTTTGCCAAAGCCGTCGACGGCTCCGCCCGAGCGAGGCGTTTCGGCAAATCCGCCACGTCCCGGTATCCATCGCGAACCACCTCGTTCAGGCTTCGGCGGCCCGCCTGACCGCGGTCCGCGCAGCGTCGAGGTCGACCGGCTGGTCTGGAATAGCAATGGCGAACACGGTCCGGCCGCCGCGGCTTTCCAACAGCTCCAGCGTGCCGCCATGGGCGCGCACCAGCTCGTGCGCGATAGCCAGGCCCAGCCCGGTTCCGCCGCTGCGCGCCGCGCCGCGAAACGCGGCAAACAGGTTCTCGCGCGCCCTGGGCGGCAGGCCGGGGCCGGTATCCTCGACAAGTATGCGGCAGACGCTGCCCGCCCTCTCCCCGCCGATGACGAGGCGGCGCACGACGGAGGCGTCGCTGTCGGCGGACATGGCCTCGACGGCGTTCCTCGACAGGTTGAGCAGCACCCGGAAGAGCTGCTCGGCATCGGCGTCGACCTCGATGTCGGGCGTCACGGCATTGATGAACTCGACGTCGGCTCCCCCGTCGCCCCCAAGCATGGCCTCCACCTCGCCGACGAGTTGGGCCAGCCGCAGCCGCCGTCGCATGGGCGGGGGCTCCTGGGTGCGGCCGTAGGCCAGCACGCCGGTCGAATAGGACACGGCGCGGTCGAGAGCGCGCACAAGCTTGGGCACGAAGCTCTGGACTGTGGGGTCCTTTACGGTGGCCAGCCTGTCCGAGATGAGCTGCGCGGCGGCCAGGATGTTGCGCATGTCGTGGTTGATCTTGGACACGGCCAGGCCGAGATCGGCGAGGTGCTTCTGCGCCGTGAGCGTGCGCTGGAACTGGCCCTGCATCGAGGCCAGCTCGCGCTCGGCCACGCCGAGCTCGTCATCGCGCGCTTCGGGGCGGATGATGCGGTTCGGATCGTCGGGGGCCTCGGAAAAGTCGAGCATCGACCGTGTCATCTTCCTGACCGGCCGGATCATGATGCGGTCGATCGCGTAGAAGACGAGCGTCGCGGTAATCAGCGAGATGAGCAGCGACAGGATCGCGATGTTGCGGGCGTAGACCAGCATGGCGCGGCGCAGATCGGCCTCGCCCATGATCAGTTCGAACTCCTTGGTGCTGGCGCCTACCGGGCCGAACACGCGCAGCACCCGGTCGCCGCCGAGAACCATGGTATCCAGCGCCTCGCTCATCGCGGGCAATGGCGGCGCATTGGCGAGGTCGACATGGACGTCAACTGCCGGTGGCATCTGGGTGACGATCAGCAACTGCGAAGTGCCCTCGTCACGCACTGCGACGGCCTTGGCTCCGAGCGCCATCAGCACGTCGTCCTGAACCCGCCTCGACAGGCTGTCCGGATCGGTCTCGACCAGAATGATGCCGACGGTTGCAGCGGTCGCAAGCCGCTCTTCCAGCCAGCGCAGACGGAAGTTGGCCACGGAGGGCAGGAAGATCAGCACCTCGGCCAGCAGGACGAACAGGATGGTCAGCAACAGCAGCTTCGTCGACAGGCCGCGTGTCAACGGAACCTGGTCGCGGTCGCGCCGGTCGCCTGGGGTGTGGTCGCCCGAACTGGGTCCCTTCTCCGTGCCGCTCACCATCCGTCTCCGCGGCGGCAGGCCCCGTACGCCTAGCCGAAGATGCGCAATAGCCGCACCAGCCTGCGCACGCCCGGTCGCCGTGCCGCTCCGGCAAAATAGGAGATGGCGGCGCGTTTGCCAATTTCCCCAAGCGTCGGGTAGGCTGGCACATAGGCCACCATGTCGCGCAGGGTCAGTCGCCTGGCCATCGCGAGTGCCCACACCCCGATCAGTTCGCCCGCGTCGGCGCCGACAATGCTCACGCCGAGAATCAGCCCCTTGCGCCCTGCCACGATCTTGATCAGCCCTTCGGTAGAGCCCGCAGCCTGCGCGCGGTCGTTCTCCGCGTAGGGCCAGCGCAGTGTCGTCACGCTTTTGTGCCGCGTGCGCGCCTCCTCCTCGCTCACGCCTATGTGCGCAATCTCGGGATCGACGAAGGTGACGCGCGGTACGATCAGCGGCTCGGCGCGTGCGCGCAGACGGAACAGGGTCGAGCGCACCACGAGACCGGCGTGATATCCGGCCAGGCTGGTCAACTGGCCTTGTCCTGCAACATCGCCGATCGCGTAGACCCGCTTGTTGGCGGTGCGCAGCCGGTCGTCGACGGCAATGCCGTAGGGGCCAACGGCGACCCCGGCCCGCTCGAGGTCGAGCCCCTCCACGACGGGCCTGCGCCCCACGGCGACCAGCAACTGCGTACCGTCGACGAAGGAAGTGCGGCCGGCAGCGTCCTCGATATGCAGGCGCACGCCGCTCCGGCCGCGACGCTCGGCGCGCTGCACGGTCGTGCTCTCGCGTATGTCGACCCCCTCGGTGCGCAGCCGACGCAGCGCCAGAGCGGCGATCTCGGGGTCTTCGCCCGCCAGCGCCCGGCCCGCCTCGACTACGCAGACCCCGGCGCCAAGCCTGCGAAACGCTTGTGCGAGTTCGAGCCCGACCGGGCCGCCACCGATGACGAGAAGGCTCGCCGGCAAGCGCGTCAGGCCGAATATTGTCTCATTGGTGTGGAAGGCGACTTCGTCCAGACCCGGAACGGGCGGAACGATGGGCGCCGACCCGGTGGCCACGACAAAGCGACGCGCCCTGATCTCGAATTCGCCGGCCGCGACCGTGCGTGGATCGGTAAAGCGGGCCGCTTCCCGGATGACGCGCACGCCGAGCGCGGTGAACCGCTCGGCCGAGTCGTTGGGCGCGATGGCGGCGATAACGTCGCGAACCCGGCGATGTACCTGTCGGAAATCGACCTGCGGTTCCGCGTCGGCGATGCCGAACCGGGCACCGTTGCGCATTCCGTGGGCATGACGGGCGGCGGCGATCAGCGCCTTGGAAGGCACGCAGCCATGATTGAGGCAGTCGCCGCCCATCTCGCCTTTCTCGACGAGGACGACGGGAACGCCGAATGCGGCAGCGGCCGCCGCGACGGAGAGCCCGGCGGCACCACCGCCGATAACGCAGATATCGGGCCTGAGACGAGTCATGCGGTTGGAACCATTTGGAAGGGAAATTGCGGCAGATGGCCCGTCAATCGGCTCGGCGGCGCCGTCTCCAGGTTCTTATGACAGGAGGAAGGATCGCGACAACCGCCAGACCGGCGAAGGCGAGCGTAATTTGCGGCGTGACGAGATCTGCGAGCGATACCTGCTCGCCCGCCGCCTCCGCCGCGACGATGACGCTGTCGATGCCCTGGCCAAGATAGGTGTAGGCGAGAACCCCGGGCAGGATGCCGATTGCAGTTGCGGCGACGAAGGTGCGCAGCCGCACCGCGAACAGCGCCGGCACGATGTTGACGACGACGAAGGGAAGCACCGGCGCCAGCCGCAGCGCCAGCAGATAGGAGAAGGCGTCGCGCTCGAAGCCTTCGGCAAAACGCGCGGCCACGCCTGTGACGCGCGAGCGGAGGAAATCCCCGAAAGCGGTTCGGGCCACCAGGAACAGCAGCGTCGCGCCGGCTGTAGCGGCGACCGCGACGAGGACGGCGCCAAGTGCCCAGCCGAAGAGAAAACCGCCGAAAATCGTCAGCACCGACGCGGCGGGAAAGGCGAGCGCGATAGCCAGCGCGTACAGGATCATGAACAGCAGCGGCGCCGCAACCGGACTGTCGGCCACCAGCTCTGCCAGCGCTTCCCGGCTGCGCGCGAACGAGTCGATCGAAAGATAGTCCTGCAGGCCGAGTGCATAAGTAGCGGCGAGCCCCACGGCGATCAGCAATATGGGAGCCAGACGTCGCGCGAGCGGCAGCCCGTGGTTGCGCCGATGCTTGTTTCCGTTGCGCGAAGCTTCGTCAGCCGCCATGGTCCACCGGCGCCAATCGGCTGTGGCTGTCACTCAGGTGTCTCGTCATCGACGCTTGCTCCTGCCACGCATCGTACCCATCACCTGCGAAGCCGTCTCGTACCTTGGTGCGTCGTTATCGCCGATCCGTCCTCGGTGGAGGTGATGGACCCGTCCCGACGGCCAGGCAAGCCTCTCGCGCTCCTTCTCACCATGAAGTGACGCTTTGCGGACTGTCGCGCCGACATTGACAGCGGGCCCTGCCGTGAATATAAGCCCGCCCAACGTTCGGACCCGCGGTCCGGCGCGGTTTCGGCCGTGCCTTTGCGGGCTGGGCGACGCTCCTGCTCATAACGAGTCAGAACCAAGAAGGGCCGCACCCCGCGGTATCAAATAAATGAAGCGCACCTATCAGCCCTCCAAGCTTGTCCGCAAGCGCCGCCACGGTTTCCGTGCGCGTATGGCCACCAATGGTGGCCGTGCCGTCATCGCGGCCCGCCGCAACCGCGGCCGCAAGCGGCTCTCCGCCTGAGTTGACCAGCCATCGGACCCGCGGCATGGGCCCGATCGGCCCGGGTCCAGAACGGCTGCGCAAGCGCAGCCAGTTTCTTGCAGTCCGCACCGGCGACAAGCGCCGGGGGCGGCTGTTTCTGCTTGAGGCCATGGACCGGGGCGCCGACGGCGGGCCGCGCTACGGCTTGACCGTGACCAGGAAGGTCGGCAATGCGGTGACAAGAAACCGCATCCGCAGAAGGCTGAAAGAAGCCGTCCGGGTCCATGCCGGTGGTGACATGGCGCCGGGCAGCGACTATGTGATCGTCGGGCGGCGCGAGGTGCTCGGCGCGTCCTTCGACGATCTCAAGCGAGAGCTTTCCCGCAGGATACGGGGCTCGCGGTAAGGGAACCGATGGAAAACAATCGCAACTTCTTCATCACGATCGCGCTGTCTGTGCTGATCCTGACCCTCTGGCAGGTGTTCTACGTCAATCCGCGTATCGAGACCCAGCGCGAGGAGGCCCGCATCGAGGCCGAGCGCGCCGAACGCGAGCAGCAGCCCCAGCAGCCCGAACTGCCGCCGGTGGCGGGCGCGGATGCAGAGCTTCCCGGACAGCCGGCCGCGCCATCGCCCAATGTTCCCGGGGGCGGCGCCACCGTTCCCGGTGGTGCGACGTCCCGTGAGGCCGCCATCGCCGCTTCGCAGCGCGTCGTCATCGACACGCCGCGCCTGTCTGGCTCAATCAATCTGGCCGGCGCCCGCATCGATGACGTCGTGCTGAAGGACTACCGCCAGACGGTCGAGCCCAACTCGGCCAACATCGAGTTTTTTAACCCATCGTCCCTGCCCGACGGCTATTTCGCCGAGATCGGCTTCGTCGGCGGCCAGGCAAGCGGCAGCGTTCCCGGCGCAGATACGCTCTGGACGGTCGAGGGCGAGGCGCGCCTCACGCCGTCGACCCCTGTCACGCTCACCTACACCAACGAAAACGGCCTGACCTTCACCCGCACCATCGCGGTCGACAACGACTACATGTTTACCGTTGCCGATCGCGTCGAGAACGCGAGTGGCGAGCCGGTGACCCTGTCGGGTTACGGCCGCCTGCAGCGCATCGGCACGCCCCACATCGAAGGTTTCTTCATCCTGCATGAGGGCCTGATCGGCGTGACCGGAACCGAGGGTCTGCAGGAGATCGACTATTCGGAGCTGGCCGAGAAGGGCGAGATCCGCCCCGGCAAGTCGGAAAATGGCTGGCTGGGCATCACCGACAAATACTGGGCCGCGGCCATGGTGCCGTCGTCGCGTCAGGCCTTCCAGCCGCGCTACGCCTATTTCTCCGGCGACCGCATCCGCTATCAAGCCGACTTCCTCACCGACCCGATCACGGTTGAGCCGGGCAGTGCCGAGACGCTCGAGACGCTGGTCTTCGCAGGCGCCAAGGAAACGGCCAAGATCGACGCCTATGCCGACGCGCGCGACATCCGCCAGTTCGACCTTCTGATCGACTGGGGCTGGTTCTATTTCATCACCAAGCCGATGTTCTACCTGATCGACTGGCTGTTCAGGGTGCTCGGCAATTTCGGCCTCGCCATCCTGGCCACCACGGTCGTGGTCAAGGCAATCTTCTTCCCGCTCGCCAACAAGTCGTACAAGTCGATGGCGAACATGAAGAAGGTGCAGCCTCAGATGCTCGAAATCCGCGAGAAATACGCGGACGACAAGATGAAGATGCAGCAGGCGATGATGGAGCTCTACAAGACGGAGAAGATCAATCCGCTTGCGGGCTGCTGGCCGATACTGATCCAGATCCCGGTCTTCTTCGCGCTCTACAAGGTGCTCTACGTCACCATCGAGATGCGGCACGCGCCGTTCTTCGGCTGGATCCAGGACCTGTCGGCGCCGGACCCGACCTCGATCTTCAACCTGTTTGGCCTTCTGCCCTACAGCGTGCCGCTGTTCCTGATGATCGGCGTCTGGCCTGTCATCATGGGCATCACAATGTTCCTGCAGATGCGCATGAACCCGACGCCGCCGGACCCGACCCAGGCGATGATCTTCAACTGGATGCCGGTGGTTTTCACCTTCATGCTGGCGACCTTCCCGGCAGGCCTTGTCATTTATTGGGCCTGGAACAACACGCTCTCGATCATCCAGCAGGGCGTAATCATGAAGCGCCAGGGCGCCAGGATCGAGCTGTGGGACAATCTCGTCGGCATCTTCAAGAAGAAGCCCAGCCAGCCGGCGGAGTAGCCGGAAGGTGCATTGGTTCGAAAGGCCCGCCATCGTGCGGGCCTTTTCTCTTAGGCCCTCTATCGTGCATGATGGCGACCCGCACGGTGGCAGCCGGGCGATCGAAGGGAGGATGCCGATGGATGAGGAATACGGCCCGAAACCGGAGATCAAGCACCCGATAGCCATGCACAAGCGCGTCGGCTTCCTTAAGCCTCTGGTCACGGCGCCCAATATCGAGGTCGGCGAGTTCACCTACTACGACGATCCGGAAGGCCCCGACAGCTTCCAGACAAAATGCGTGCTCCACCACTACCCGTTCATTGGCGACAAGCTGATCATAGGCCGGTTCTCCGCGATCGCCGAGGGAGCGCGCTTCATCATGAACGGTGCGAACCATGCGATGTCGGGTTTTTCGACCTATCCGTTCAACATCTTCGGCCACGGCTGGGAGAAGGGCTTCGACCCGGGGACTTGGGAGAAGGAACTGCGGGGCGACACGGTCGTCGGCAACGACGTCTGGATCGGCATGGAGGCCGTGATCATGCCAGGCATAACCATCGGCGATGGCGCCATCGTTGCGGCGCGCTCGGTGGTGACGCACGACGTTCCGCCCTATTCGATCGTCGCCGGAAACCCGGCACGGGTCGTCAAGTCGCGCTTCGACAAGGCTACCGTGCGCCGACTGCTCGAAGTGGCATGGTGGCATTGGCCGGTTGACAAGATCGGCCGCAACCTTGATGCCATCCGCGGTGCCGACATCGATCGGCTGGAACGATCAGTGTAGGACCCAACCATGCCGGAGACCGCGGGACAGGCACAGGCCGATCCGTTCGCCAGACCCTGGATCTTCATCCGCGGCGTACCGGCGATGAAGTTCCTGCCGCCCGAGGGGCCGCCCGAGATCGCGTTTGCCGGCCGCTCCAATGTCGGCAAATCGTCGCTGATCAACGCCCTGGTGGCGAAGAAGGGGCTGGCGCGAACCTCCAACACGCCGGGCCGCACGCAGGAGCTCAACTATTTCGTCCCGGACGGCCATTCTGGCGCGGCCGACGACCTGCCGCCGATGGCGCTGGTCGACATGCCGGGCTACGGATACGCCAAGGCTCCGAAGGCGCAGGTCGATGCCTGGACCAAGCTCGTCTTCGACTATCTCAAGGGGCGGGTAACGCTAAAGCGAGTGTATTTGCTGATCGACGCGCGCCACGGCGTCAAGAAAAACGACGAGGAGGTCATGGACCTGCTCGACAAGGCAGCCGTTTCCTACCAGATCGTGCTCACCAAGGCCGACAAGATCAAGGCTGCAGGCGTGCCCCGGCTGGTGGCTGAGACAGCGGAGAAGGTCCGCAAGCGGCCCGCCGCCTATCCGGCCATCCTCACAACCTCGTCAGAGAAGGGCGAGGGCGTTACCGAACTCCGCGCAGCGATCGCGACAGCAGTCTCCGGCGGCTGATGGGGATTGCGCGGCCATTGGTGCCGTGTAAAACCGGTCTTCATGCTGAAATCGCTCCATCTGCCGCTTTCCGTTCACCCACACGCAACCTCGCCCCTTGCGATCGAACGGGCGCTGGCCTTTGCGGGCCGGCTCGAAGCCCATGTCTCGGCATTCGTCGAGGCCCCGCGGCTATCTCAGCCGGTTTCCTTCCACCCGTACGGAATGGATACCGAAACGCGGCATGCCGGCCAGCAGGCGCTGGTCGACGAGGCCGCGCGGGCGCTGGCGGAAGCGGCGCGGGTCCGGGCGACGGAGTTGGGCGTGGCTCACCGCGTCGAGGTGTTGGAGACGCAGGAGACCAACGGCGACGACCCGATCGTCGGGCTGGCGCGGCTGTTCGATCTCACGATCGCGCCCTACGCGGAAGGCGATGCCGCCTTCGCCACGACGGTACAGGCGCTCGCTTTCGATTCCGGCAGGCCCATTCTGCTGCTGCCTGAAAATGGCGGTCAGGTGAAACTCGACAGCGCCGTGGTCGCATGGGATTTCGGCCGCTCGGCCGCCCGCGCACTTTCCGACGCGATGCCACTGCTCGTCCGCGCTGGCGAAGTCCGCATCGTGGTCGTCGCAAACGAAAAGGATATCCCTGAGATGGGTTCGGCGCCTCTGCTGGTCGACAACCTCGTCCGCAATGGCGTCAAGGCGCGCATGGAACTGGTCGAGCGCGGCAACCGGACTGTCGGCGCGACGATCGACGCCGCGGCCGCAAGCGCCGACCTGTTGGTCATGGGTGCCTTCGGCCATTCCCGCCTGCGCAACTTCTTCCTCGGCGGTGCCACGAGGCATGTGCTGGAGCGGCCGCTGCTGCCTACTCTGCTGGCCAACTGATCACGTCAGCAGCCTCCGTGCGGCGTGTCCCCGTGGTTCAATCCGATTTAAGTAAAACTTTACCGTAGCGGCTGGTTTGCGTTGCGCGCATGGCTCCTCTGCGGAACCATGTCAGGTGGGCGCGAGTTTTTCTTCCGCAAATGGAACGGAACGATGTCGGACGAAGAGAACAACATGGCTACGGCGCGCGGGAAGGCACTCGGTGAGGTTATCCGGCAGCAGATCGGCTCGGACGCCAACCGCCGACTGTTGGCGCGCATCGGCGCCTTCCGTGCCGACAAGGACATCCCCGACGGCCTTCGGCTGCTACTCGCGGAGCTCGACGGCGCCGAGCGGTCCAGCCGCCCGGCGCGCGGATAGATCGTCAGGCGGCTGCGGCCGGTCTGGCGGGACGCGCGAACACCTTCTTCTTCGGAGCGGGCAGAAGCCCTTCGCGCTGTGCCTGCTTGCGGGCGAGCTTGCGCGCGCGACGCACGGCCTCCGCCTTCTGGCGTACGCGCTTCTCGGAAGGCTTCTCATAGGAGCGACGCGCCTTCATCTCGCGGAAGACGCCCTCGCGCTGCATCTTCTTCTTCAAGACCCTGAGGGCCTGGTCGACATTGTTGTCCCGTACGATGACCTGCAATGGAATTCCTGACTGTTGACGAGTTCGCCCGGCATGCGCGTGACATGAAGGACATGGGAGGGATCGGCAAGGCGATCCGGTGGAGGTCGCCCGCGCGCAGATTGCGCGCAAAAGAGTGCCGAATCGGCGGGGACCCTAGGATGCACCCGATATAGGGCCAATGGCCAGCGATGCAACCCGTCCGGGCCGATTGTGCGTGACTCAGGCTGCCGGAAGGCGGCGCCAGGAATAGCCTGCGCCGGCGGTCCCCGCTTTGGACGCGGGCTGGTAATGGAACGGTATGCCGCCAAGGCGGCCTTCGACGAGTCGACGAAGCGCAGTCTCGTTCGTCACCTCGAACTCGGTGAAGCCCGTGCGCAGCATCAGCGGCATCTGGTCAATCAAAACGTCGCCTGAGGCGCGAACGGCACCGCGATAGCCGTGCCGGCTCCGCAACAATTCCGCTTTTGAATAGCTGCGTCCGTCATTGAAGGCGGGAAAGGCGAGCGCCACAAGCGGCAGCTTGGCCAAATGCGGCAATAGCGCATCGAGCGGCTCGCCGGGTGCGACCAGCACGCCGAGGCGCCCCGCCGCAGCCTCGCGCACCGACTCGTCGAGGCCAACGTAGGCGGCAAGCGGGAGGATGGCGCGCCGGTTGCCGTCAAGTGCTTCGGCGGCGTGTTCGACGTGCACCCATTCGTCGTCGCGGAACCCGGCTTCGGTCCACAGCCGCGAGGGCATTTTGGCGCTGTCGCTCATGATTGCTCCTAAGCCGCACTTGCGGCGAGACCTGCCTCAACGCCGGCCAGATGGATGCCGCATTCCGTTTTTGTCCGCCCTGCCCAGCGGCCGGAGCGCGCATCACCGCCCGAGGCAACCGGCTCGGTGCAGGGAAAGCAGCCGACGGACAGGTAGCCATAGGCGACCAGTGGATTCTCGCGCAACTCGTGCCGGCGCATATAGTCGGCAAGCTCGCTGGTTCCCCATTTCGCCAGCGGGTTGATCCGCAAGCGCTCGCCGACAGCTTCGAAGGCTGGCATGGCCTGCCGCGTCGCGGCCTGGAAACGCTTGCGTCCGGTGAACCAGGCCCTGAACGGCGCCACTGCCCGCGCCATCGGTTCCACCTTGCGCACCGCGCAGCAGCTCTCCGTATCGGTCTTGTGCAGGTTGCCGTCGGGATCGGCATCAAGAACGGCGTCCCCTTTCGGCCTCACAACGCGAATGTCGCTGAACCCCAGATCGGCGACCAGACGATCGCGATATTCCAGCGTCTCGCCGAAGTGCTTTCCCGTATCGAGGAAGATGACCGGCAGGTCGCGGTCGACCCTCGCGATCATGTCCAGTAGGACGGCCGAATCGGCGCCGAAGGAGGAAATCGCCGCGATGTCGGCAATTCCGAAGCGTTCCACAGCGCGAGCGATGATTTCGGCTGGCCCCGCTTCACCATACCGCACTTCCAGTGCGGCAGCCTCCTCGAAGGCAGCGAGGTTGGCCTCAGGCTGCCTTGGCTTCGCCGCCATAGAGCGCCTCCTTGAAAGGGCCGGACCCGAGCCGGCGATAGGTTTCAAGGAAGGTCTCCTCGCCGCCACTGCGATAGGCGAGATAAGTGTCCACGATGGTCTCGATGGCGCCGCCGATTTCTTCCGGGCCGAAGCCGCGACCGACGATCTCGCCGATTGAGGCATGCTCGTCGCCCGAGCCGCCGAGCGTGACCTGGTAGAGCTCGGCGCCCTTCTTCTCGACGCCGAGGATGCCGATATGGCCGACATGGTGGTGGCCGCAGGCGTTGATGCAGCCGGAAATCTTCAGCTTCAGTTCGCCGACCGCCTCCTGTCTTTCCTGCGAAGCGAAGCGATTCGAGATGTCCTGCGCGACCGAGATTGATCGGGCGTTGGCGAGCGCGCAATAATCGAGGCCAGGGCAGGCGATGATATCGGTGATCAGGCCGGCATTGGGCGTGGCGAGACCGATGGCCACCAACCGATCGTAGACCGCTTTCAGGTCGGCGCGCGCCACATGCGGCAGGATCAGGTTCTGCTCGTGGCTGACCCTGATTTCGTCGAAGGCCAGTTCCGCGGCGATGTCGGCCAAGGCGTCCATCTGCGCGTCGGTGGCGTCGCCCGGCGCCTCGCCGATACCCTTAAGCGAGATTGTCACTGCGGCGTAGTCGGGATGGCGGTGGGTGGTCACGTTGCGCTTCAGCCAGGCTGAAAAGCCGCGGCTGTCGGCCTGCGCCTCGCGTAGCAGCGAATCTCCCTCCGGCCTCGCGGACAACGCAGGCGGCGCGAAATAGGCCTGGATGGCTGCGATGTCGGCTTCGGGCAGCTTCAACTCGCCTTCCTTCAGCGCAGTGAATTCGTTCTCGATCCAGCCGGTCAGCTCTTCGGTGCCCGTTTCGTGCACCAGTATCTTGATGCGCGCCTTGTATTTATTGTCGCGCCGCCCGTGCAAATTGTAGACGCGCAGGATCGCCGTGCAGTAGGCGAGCAGGTCCCGTTCCGGCAGGAAATCCCTGATTTTCTTGGCGATCATCGGGGTGCGACCCTGCCCGCCGCCGACGTAGACGGCGAAGCCGAGCGCACCCGCCGCGTTCTTCTTCAGGTGCAGGCCGATGTCATGCGTCTGGATCGCAGCCCGGTCGCGCTCCGCGCCCGTCACCGCGATCTTGAACTTGCGCGGCAGGTAGGAGAATTCCGGGTGAACCGACGACCATTGCCGCAGGATCTCGGCATAGGCGCGGGGATCGGCGGTCTCGTCGGCGGCAGCGCCAGCGAAATGGTCGGCGGTCACATTGCGGATGCAGTTGCCGCTGGTCTGCAGGGCGTGCATCTCAACCGAAGCGAGGTCGTCGAGGATCGCCGGAATGTCGGCCAGCGCGGGCCAGTTGTACTGGATGTTCTGGCGCGTGGTGAAATGGCCGTAGCCCTTGTCGTACCTGCGCGCGATGTGCGCCAGTACGCGCATCTGGCGCGAATTCAGCGTTCCGTAGGGGATCGCGACACGCAGCATGTAGGCGTGAAGCTGCAGATAGACGCCGTTCATCAGCCTCAGCGGCCGGAACTGCTCCTCGGTGATTTCGCCGGCAAGTCGCCGCTCGACCTGATCGCGGAATTCCGCGACGCGGGCCTGCACGAAGCCATGATCGAATTCGTCGTAGCGATACATGCCAGCGTGTCCCGGGAAGGCTCAGGCGGCCACGGCAATGGCAGGGCGGGCCTGCTTGCCGAGGTCGGTGCGATTGGTAGGACCTGCGGCGCGGATGCGCTCGCGCAGGCGCGACGGGCTGACCTGGCCGTCGACGAGCGCCACGTCGATCAAGTTGACGTCGACGACCTCGTTCTTCAGGTAAGCCGCCTTGCCGGCGCGCTCCAGCCGCTCTTCGGTCGCCGCATCGCGGGCGATTTCAGCGCCGTCGATCGATTCGGCCCAGGAATGGTCGGCGGCAAGCCACACGGCCTCGCCGTCGGACAGGCGGTTTGCGGTGAGTATCTTCATGGCAACGTCCTTTCGAACTGCGGGGCAGCCTTTGCAGGCCGGGCGGCGGCCAGCGGCCGCGAATGGGCGAAGTTGGCGCCGGCGACGGCGTCGCCGATCAGCGTCATCACCGGGCCGGTCAGTTCGGTGCGGTCGGCCAGCGCCGGCAGGTCGGCCAGCGTGCCGTGGAGCAGGCGCCGACCGGGAAGGCTCGCATTCTCGACGATGGCAACGGCCGTGTCGGGAGACAGGCCGGCATCGGCCAGTCGCGAGGCGACCTCCGCCGCATTGCTGCGGCCCATATAGACGGCGACGGTCGCGCCATCGATGGCGAGCCGCGCCCAATCTGGAAGCGACGCGCCCTTCAGGTCGTGCCCGGTGGTCAAGACCAGCGAGGAGGAAACGCCGCGCAGCGTCAAAGGCAGCTCGAAATCGGCGGCGGCCGCGAAGGCCGACGTGACGCCGGGGACGACCTCGTATGAGACGCCGGCCGCACGCAGCGCCGCCATCTCCTCGCCCGCGCGACCGAACACCAGCGGGTCCCCGGACTTGAGGCGGACCACGCGCTTGCCGTCCCTCGCGAGCTTGACCAGCAGCGCATTGATCTCGTCCTGGGACTTGGAATGGCAACCCTTGCGCTTGCCTGCCGCGATGCGCTCGGCGTCGCGCCTGCCGAGCGCGATCACCGCCTCCGGCACCAGCGCGTCGTGAACGATCGTGTCGGCCTCCATCAGCAGCCGGTGGGCGCGCAGCGTGATCAGATCCTCGGAGCCAGGGCCTGCCCCGACAAGCGCGACATGGCCGGCTGCCTTGCCCCGAGCGGCCAGAAGCACGTCCGCCGCCTCGCCTGCGGCGTCCAGATCGCCGGCCTCGACGGCGCGAGCGGCCGCTCCGCCGAAGAACGCCTTCCAGAAGGTGCGGCGCGCGGCGCCCTTGGGCAGCAGGCGCTCGGCGGCCTCGCGATAACCGGCAGCGAGTTCGGCCAGACGGCCAAGCGAAGGCGGCAGCATGCGGTCGATCCGGGCGCGGATCATCTGCGCGAGCACCGGCCCCGCTCCCTCGGTGCCAATTGCGACCGCGACGGGCGCTCGGTTGACGAGAGCCGGCGTGAAGAAGTCGCACAGTTCCGGCCGGTCGACCGCATTTGCCGCAATTCCGGCGCGACGCGCATCCGCGACCACCCGGCGGTCCAGCGCCTCGTCGCCTGTCGCCGCAAACACCAGAACCGCGCCTTCTACGTGGCCAGCTCGATAAGCCTCGCGCGCGATCGTGGCGCTGCCTTCCTTGGCGAACGCTTCCAACTCGCGCGTAGGCCGCGCGGCGATGATACGGATCGTGGCCGCCGACTGAACGAGCAGGCGCGCCTTTGCCAGTGCTTCGTCGCCGCCGCCGACGATCACGACCTCGCGGTCTTCGACCCGCATGAAGACGGGGAAGGCGCTGAGCTTCGCCGGCGCAAAGCGGGACTGATGCGGGCTGTTCGACATGCACCGGATTGTCCCCGCAAGCCGCGTCTTTCTGAAGGAATGGCCTCGCGCCGCCATTTGCCGGCAGCAACGTTTTTTCTGCGTCGCGATGTTGCAGCGCAAACTTATGCCCTTTGCCCCGGTTAGGTCGCGCGAGGCTGGAACGGGACCATTCCGGAGACGTTCACAAACTGCGAAGTGTAAGACTTGAAAGGAGTGCGAGATGACCGGGATCAAGCTGGCGCACGATGCGTGGGTGATTGTTGCCGACGGTGAGAAGGCGCTGTTCCTGCGCAACGAGGGAGACGAGAAGTACCCCAATCTGGAAGTGCTGCGCACGATTCGGGAGGAGAACCCGGCCACGCATGTTCAGGGCGCCGACCGGCCAGGGCGCTTCAACGACGGACCCAGCCCGCACAAGAGCGCGGTCGAGGAGACCGACTGGCACCGCATTGAGAAAGAGCGCTTCGCCAGGGAGATCGCTGCCCGACTTTACAAGGCCGCGCATCGCGGCGACTACGACCGGCTCGTCATCGTCGCCCCGCCGCTGGTGATGGGTGAGATGCGCAAGGAGCTGCACAAGGAGGTCGAAGAAAGGCTCGTGGGCGAAGTGTCGAAGACGCTGACCAACCACCCGATCGACCAGATCGAGAAAATCGTGACCGGAGGCTGATCCTTACTCGGCGAGAAACTCGCGCAGCAGCGCGATCTCGAAATCACTGGCCAGTGTCGGCGCGTGGCCGCATCCCGGCATCACCTCCAGCCTGGGTCGCGGCCCGCGCCGCACCATCTCCTCAGCCACCGACGCCGACAGCACGTCCGACGTCTCGCCACGGACGAGCAGCGTCCTGGCCTGGATCAGGTCGTAGGCGTCCCAGACATCGAGATCGGATTGGTGATGGGTGAACTGCGACACGATTGCAGGGTCGTAATGCACCGTAACGCGCCCGTTATCGGTTCGCCGCGACGAGGTATCGACCATTCTCCGCCAGAACGCATCGCTGTTGTTGCCGAAGGGCGCATAGTTGGTCCGCAGCCACGCCTCCAGTTCCGCCATCGTGTCGTAGACTGGCGGATTGCCGACATAGGCGGTGATCCTGTCCGTGCCGGCGACCGGGATGTCGGGCCCTACATCGTTTATGACCAGATGGGTAATGCGCTCCTTGAGTGCGCCGGCCGCGAGCGTCACTCCCACCAGCCCGCCCATCGAGGTACCGACCCAGCGTAAATCGCCGACGCCGTAGTGGTCGAGCATGTCGACCGCGATTTCGCCGAAGACACGATAGGAATAGTCGACCGTGTAGTCGCGCGCCCAGGCGGACAGCCCTCGCCCCGGCGTGTCCGGACAGATGACGAAATAGGTGTCGGACAGTGCCTCCGCGGCCTCGTCGAAATCGCGGCCCGTGCGCGCCAGCCCATGCCACATCACAAGCGCCGGCTTTGTCCGGTCGCCCCATTCGGTGACGTGGATCTCGAAGCCTTCGGCCTTGACGTATGCGGAACGCGGCCTGGTCATTTGTGTCCACCCTTGCCCATCATCGTGCCGGCGATGCCCGCCGGGAAGAAGTAAACCAGCAGGATGAACACCACGCCGAGCCACAGCAGCCAGCGATCGGGATTGAGAAGCTCGGGCAGCAGCGGCACGTCCGCCACCGCGCCTGCGCTGGCCGCCATCATGTCCTTCAGGTAATATTGCGCCAGCGTCATCAGCACGACGCCTATCACGGCGCCGTAGAGCGTGCCCATGCCGCCGATTACCACCATCAGCAATATGTCGATCATGATGTCGAAGGACAGCGCCACGTCCGGGCCGGTGTATTTCAGCCACACCGCCCGCAGGATGCCGGCAAGGGCGGCGATCACGGCGGCGATGCAGAAGATCGCCGTGCGATAGGCGACGACGCGGTAGCCGATCGCCTCGGCGCGCATCTCGTTCTCGCGGATCGCCTGCAGGACCGTGCCCAGCGGCGAGGCGATAATGCGCATCATCGCGAGGAACAGGAACAGCGACGACAGGAAGACGAAGTAGTAAAGCGCCACGCGGCCGTTCATCGCCACGCCGCAGATACGCAGCGCGCGACCATCCTCTCCCTCGATCAGCACGTTGGCCGGCGCGAAGAAGCGCGGCACGTTGAAGGTCATGCCATCTTCGCCGCCGGTGAATTCGGAGAGCTGGCTTGCAAGAACCATCATCACCGAAGCTGCGGCCAGGGTTATCATGGCGAAGAAGATCGCCTTCACCCTCAGCGAAAGCAGCCCGATCAGTACCGCGAGCACGAGCGCGGCCAGAACGCCCGCCGATCCGCCGACAAGGATGGCGTCGAAGCGCGGGCCCATCGTCTTCAGCGCGATCGCGGTGCCATAGGCGCCCAGCCCGAAGAACATGGTGTGGGCGAAGGAGACGATCCCGGTATAGCCGATCAGCAGGTCGTAGCTGGCGACAAGCACGATGAAGACGCAAATCCGAGCCGCCACCTCCTGTGCCCGCACGTCGGGAAACAGGAACGGCGCGAAGGTAAGACAAAGCCCGATTGCCAGCACGACGCCGTAGACGGCGAGCCGGCCCGCAGGAACGCGTCGGGTTGACGAAGGCGCCGAGGATGTGAGCGTGGCGGAACTTTGCGACATCGTAGCGCTCACCCCTTAACCGCGGGCTTCAGCCCGAACGGCCGCCACAGCAGGATCGCCATCATCAGGATCATGTTCGAGGCCAGCGACATTTTCGGGAAGAGGAAGGCGACGTAGTTGGCCATCAGCCCGACAAGGATGGCGCCGAGCAGCGAGCCCTCGACCGAGCCCAGCCCGCCGATGATGACGACGATGAAGACGAGGATCATCATCTCGCCACCGATCGCCGTCGTGATCAGCCCCTGGTAGCCCGCCCACATCGCGCCGCCCATGGCGGCCAGCGCCGAGCCGGCCATGAAAACGGCTACGAACAGCCGGTCGATGCGGAAGCCAAGCGCCTCCACCATCTCGCGGTTCTCCACCCCGGCCCGGATCAGCAGGCCGACGCGGGTGCGGTTCAGCGCGAAGTGCATGGCGACGTAGACGGCGAGCCCTAGCAGGAAGGCGAAAACGCGGTAGACCTCGATCGCCACGTCGCCGATGACGAAGGAGCCGGTCAGTACGGCAGGACGCGGCACCGGGATCGGCGCGCCGCCCCAAATCATCAGGATGATCTCCTCGGCCACGATCAGCGCGCCCATGGTTATCAGGATCTGGCGCAGGTGGTCCTTGTAGACCGGCTTGACGATGATGCGCTCGAATGCCCAGCCGGCGAGAGCGCCGAAAGCGGTTGCCGCCGCTATCGCCGCCGCGATTGCCAGGATGTTGAGCGCGGGCGAGCCACCTGAGACCCAGACGCCGAACCATGCCAGCACGCTGGCGGCGATGAATGCGCCGAATGCAACGAACGCCGAGTGGCCGAAGTTGAGCACGTCCATCAGGCCGAAGATCAGCGACAGGCCGGACGCCATCAGGAAAATCATCATTCCCATGGCGAGGCCGGCGACCGTCAGCGTCATCCAGGTGGAGGGCCGTCCGATAGCTAGAAACGCGATCAGTGCGAGCACGATCGGCAACAGCATGACGCCGCCGAACCGCTCGAAGGTGGAAGAGAGGGACTTCATGGCTGCACGCCCTCGAACGGAAGGCTTCGCGATCCTTGGCATCCCCCTCTGGCCTGCCGGCCATCTCTCCCACAAGGGGGGAGATCGGACGTCACGATCGCTTTCGCCAATCGCGAGACCCGCAGATTGAGCGACAAGTAGAACGATGGCTGATCTCCCCCCTTGTGGGGGAGATGGCCGGCAGGCCAGAGGGGGGCAACGTAGGGCGCAGCCATCTCAGGACACCTCAATGAGCTTCCATCGACAGGCCGAGGATGCGGTCCTGCAAGGTTTCGTCCGCAGCAAGATCAGCCATCGTGCCGCGGTGGACAATGCGGCCGTCGTCGATCACCGCAACCGTCTGCCCCAGCGCGCGGGCGAAATGGAAATTCTGTTCGACCAGCAGGATCGTCGTCTCGCGCGCGATGTCGCGGAAAGCGTCGATCATCGCTCTTATGATCGCCGGGGCCAGCCCCTTGGTCGGCTCGTCGATCAGAATAAGATCGCGCTTCTCGATGATGGCGCGCGAGATGGCGAGCATCTGCTTCTGCCCGCCCGAGAGTGCTGCGGCCTGCTTGGTCCAGAAATTCTCCATCGCCGGAAACAGCGCGAAGATGCGCTGCAGCCGCGCGTCGTCGAAATGCCCGCCACTGGCAGCCAGGCGCATGTTTTCCTCCACGGTCAGCCCGCCGAAGATGCCCATGTTCTCCGGTACGAAGGCGATACCGAGCCGTGCGATGTCTGGCGTCGACAGTGCGGTCACATCGTGTTGGCGAAAGACGATCGCGCCTTTTCTTGCGCGCCAAAGGCCCATGACCGTGCGCAGCGTCGTGGTCTTGCCGGCGCCGTTGCGGCCCAGCAGGACGTGCACACCGCCCTCCGGCACGTCGAGCGTTACGCCGTGCAGGATATGGTATTGGCCGATGTCGGTGTGGACGTCGTCCAGTCGAAGGATGGTGCCGCTCATGCCACCTCCTCGGCGCCGACGCCAAGATAGATGTCACGCACGATCGGCAGCGCCATCACGTCGTCCGGTTTTCCATCGGCGACCAGTTCCCCGTTGTGCAGCACCACGATCCGGTCGGCCAGCGCGCGCACGACGTCCATCTTGTGCTCGACCAGCAGGATCGTCTTGGTCTTGTCCTTCTTAAGATCGCCGATCAGCTCAAGTATTACTGGCGTCTCGTCCACCGACATGCCGGCGGTCGGCTCATCGAACATGAAGATGTCGGGCTCCATCGCCGCCAGCAGCGCCACCTCCAGCTTGCGCTGGTCGCCATGAGGCAGGGCTGCGGCTGGAAGATGAGCGACAGCCCCAAGTCGCGTCTGCTCCAGAAAGGCCATCGCCTTGTCGGCGAGTCCGATCATATGCCCGACACTCGAGAACAACTGAGGCCCCTTGCCGGCGCGCGCCTGCACGGCCAGCCGTACGTTCTCCAGTACCGAAAGGCGCGGAAACAGGTTGGTGAGCTGGAAGGCGCGGCCGATGCCGAGCTTGGCGCGGGCAGAAGGCGACAGGCCTGTGATATCCTGCTCACCCTTGAAGATGCGTCCTTCGCTTGCCCGCAACTGCCCGGAAACAAGATTGAACCAGGTCGTCTTGCCGGCGCCGTTCGGCCCGACGATCACGGTCAGTTCGCCCGGCCGGAACGTGCAGGTGACGTCGCTTACAGCCGCATGCCCGCCGAAGCGGATCGTCAGGTTCTCGGTGCGGAGCGAGGGGGTCATTGGCAACTCGACGTTCAGGATACCCTCTCCCCGTTTGCGGGGAGAGGGTGAGGGGTGAAAGCCGCGCCCGGCAGCGCGGGCTCTGCCCCCCGTTAATGGAATGGATCCCTTACTCCTGGTTGTTCCGGCCGATCGGAATATTCATCTCCTCGGCCTTTATCTCGCGTACCAGTTCGGGAACGGCCCAATTGACGCCGTCGTCAACCTTGATCTTGAAATGGTACATCGACTGCAGCGCCTGGTGGTCCTCCGGCCGGAACGTCATCTCGCCTTTCGGCGTATCGAAGCTCATGCCTTCCATCGTGGCGATCAGCGTCTCCGTATCCCACTCCTCGGCGGTCTCTAGCGCCTTGACGATCGCCATGGCCGAAGCCATGCCGCCGGCGGTGAAGAAGTCGGGCGGCGAGCCGAAGCGCGCCTGATGCTGTTCTACGAGCCAGTCGTTCACGGGGTTGTTCGGCGCCTCGTAGTAGTAATAGATCGCGCCTTCCATGCCCGGCACCTGCTTGTAGGCGACGAGCGCGGGCAGGATGTTGCCGCCGGTCGACAGCTCGATGCCGTAACGGTCGAGGCCGGCAGTGGCCAGCGGCGTCATGGCGTCGATGCCGGCCACGTAGATCATGATGACCTTGCGCCCGGGCTGATCGCGCAGCGCGGCGGTCAGGCGCTCGATCGTAGCGGTGAAGTCGGTCGTCTGCTGCGGGACGTACTCTTCTGCGACGAGGTTGGCCCCGGTGCCGTCGAGCGCCTTCTTGAAGGCCGCTACGCCGTCGCGGCCGAAGGCATAGTCCTGCGCCAGAGTGGCGACGTAGAGGTTTTCGTCCGGCTGCAGGGCCAGTGCCTGCGCCTGCATGTCCATCGACGAGTTGCGCGAGGTCTTGAAGACGTAACGGTTGGAGTCCGGTCCGGTCAGGCCGTCGGCCACCGCCGGCTCGACCAACAGGATGCGCTCATATTCCTCGGCCACCGGCAGCAGCGCCATCGCGACGCCGGACGAGGTGTCGCCGACGGCGATCAGTGCGTCGTCACTGCCATAGGCCTCGGCCAGCAACGCGCGCGCCACGTCCGGCTTGAACTGCGTGTCCTTCTTGATCACCTCGATCTTGCGGCCCTTCACCTCCAGCGAGCCGCCGGTGGCGTATTCGAGCCCCAGTTCGAAGCCGGTATGGGTCTGCTTCGAATAAGCCTCCAGAGGCGAGCCCGATAGGCCGTGAAGCAGCGCGATCCGAACCGGATCCTCCTGCGCCATAGCCGGCGCGCTCATCAACGCGGTGGCCATCGCCAGCGCCGCGAACAGCTTTCTCATGATCGTTCCTCCCTTGCCCGGCGGTCGCCGTGGTCGTCGCGGTCGCCCGAACGCCGGGCAGGCAGCCGCGCCTGTCTCGTGGCGGAAGGACAGACGTCATCCTGCGCCGGCTCGACGCCGTCGTCCAGATTGCCTGATCGTTGCGGTCCTCCCGGATCGTTCCCGCAGGGGCCGGCCTCAGGCCGGAACCTCTCCGCATACGGGTCTTGATCGTGGGCGGATTATGGGATTTTCGCTTGCGATCACGCAATATCGTATAAATACGCAACATGACGCCGACCCAAGACCTTGCCGAACTGGCCTACGAATGCGCGCCCATCGGGCTGGTGGTCACGGAGAGCCGCATCATCCGCGCGTGCAACCCGGCCTTCGCCGAGATGTTCGGCTATGTACGCGAGGAACTCGTCGACCGCTCCTTCGCCATCCTCTACCCATCCTTCGAGGAATTCGTCCGCATCCGCGACGTCGGCGTGGAGCCGCTCAAGCGCAACAACCGCTATTCCGACGAGCGCATCATGGCGCGCAAGGACGGTTCGCTGTTCTGGTGCCGGGTGCGCGGACGTTCGCTGACGCGCGACGACGACCCACTGCGCCGCGCGGTCTGGAGCGTCGCCGACCTCTCGGAAACGCGGTCGGTGATCGACCTGTCGACGCGCGAGCGGCAGATCGTCATGCATCTTGGCGAGGGGCGCACGTCGAAGGAGATCGCGCGTATGCTGTCGATCTCGCCGCGCACGGTCGAGGCCTACCGGGCACGGCTGCTCAGGAAATGCGGCGCAGCCAATGTGGCGGAGCTGCTGTCACATCTGTCGTCAATGCCGCACTGATCTTCAGACGTGCTGGCCGCCATTGATGTGGATTTCCGATCCGGTCACGTATGACGATTGCCCGGAGCACAGGAAATAGATGATGTCGGCGACCTCGTTGGTGGCGCCCAGCCGACGCAGCGGAATCGTCTCGACCAGCTTCTCCGTGCCCGGAGACAGGATTGCCGTGTCGATCTCACCCGGTGCGATGGCGTTGACCCGGATGCCATGGGGACCGAAGTCGGCCGCCATCTCGCGCGTCAGCGAGGCGAGCGCGGCCTTGGAGGTTGCATAAGCGGTGCCGGCGAAGGGGTGAACCCGGCTGCCGACGATCGAGGTGACGTTGACCACCGATCCTTTTGCGGTGGCAAGTTCCTTGAACAGTCCGCGAGCCAGCATGATCGGAGCGAAGAAATTGACCTGGAACACGTCGCGCCAGACATGCATCGGCGTTTCCAGCGAGTTCATGCGCTGGCCGCCTTCGAGCTTGGGCGAGATCGCGGCGTTGTTGATCAGCGCGTCGAGCCGTCCGCCATCCGCCTCCAGCCGGTGACGAATTTCGGCCACGGCCGTTCCAACATCCTCGGGGTCTGCAAGGTCGAGCTTGATGTGGTCCTCCGGGCCGGAAGGCCACGGGCAGTTTTCGGCGAAGGCCTGTCGCGAACAGGTGATGACGCGCCATCCCTCGCGCGAGAAGCGCTTGACCGTGGCGTGGCCGATCCCCCGGCTCGCGCCGGTCAGCACAAGTGTCTTTCTCGCTTCAATATCGGCCATCGGCATGTCTCCAGTGGGCTATCTAGAGCATGTCTCACGAAAGTGGGAGCCGGTTTCACCAGACTAAAGATAGCGCCGCTCAGTCTCGTCGGCCTCGAGTATGCCGCTGACGCGCTTCCACTCCTGGAAATCGATCATTCGGTCCAGCCAGGGCTCAAGTGTGCCGTCCTTCTTCAGCGACGACAGCATTTCCTGCACCGACCTCAGCGCCAGGAACAGACTTTGGGCCGGATAGATCACCAGCTTGTAGCCCAACTCGCGAAGGTGAACTTCCGACAGGTGGGGCGAGAGCCCGCTGGTGGAGACGTTGTAGAGTTGCGGCGCTGGAATCGCGCGAGCGAGCCTTTCGGCATGCTCGACGGTCGTGACGCCGTTGCAGAAGATCAGGTCTACGCCAAGCTCGGCGTAAGAACAGGCTCGATCGATCGTCTCGTCCAGGCTCTGCGCCCCGAACATTTCCGTGCGCGCGATGATGATCGTCTCGGAATGGCGACGTGCGTCCAGAGCGGCCTTGAGGCGAGCGCCCATGTCCTCCTTCGATGAGAGGACGTGCCCGCCGAGAAAGCCGCAGCGGCGCGGAAATTCCTGGTCCTCTATGTGGAGCGCGGCCACGCCTGCGGCCTCCAGCTCCCGAACGGTCCGCGACACGTTAAGGACCCCGCCGAAACCGGTATCGGCGTCGCAGATCACCGGCAGTCCGGAACATTCGACGGTGCGACGGGCGGCGTCGACGAGTTCGGTCATGGTGACGAGCCCGACGTCGGGCTGACCGTAGAGGCCGCCGGCTACTCCCGCGCCCGTTACGTAGCAGGCCTTGAACCCCGCCTCCGCGATCAAACGCCCGACGATAGGACTGAAGGCTCCCGGCGCCATGACCGGGTCTTCGGAGGCCATGAGCTGGCGCAAGGTGCGGGCATGTTCATTCATTTCAGATACACCATGATTTCGCGGACATCGTCGACCGTCTCCAACCTCTCCAGCATGTCGAAGCCGACCCGCAACCTTTCGGCATTCGGCTGCCCGGCAATGCAATCCTCGATCTTGTCGCGGATCAGCGCTCGATCGGCGGGTCTCCCGCGGCTGCCGCGGTTGGAAATGCGCGCGACACGCCGGCTGTGGGCAGAGCCGTCGCGCAGGGTGATGCGAACTTCAGAGAACTCGCGCTCCAGGAAGGTCGAGCTTTCCATCAGGTCCGGATGAACCACCATCGTGACGCGACCCATGAGGTCCTGAATATCACGATCGCGGGTATGGACGTCGGAGAAATGCTCGAGCCTGACGGCACCATGCCTGAGTGCCGAGGCAATGCAGAACGGCGTCGAGAACTTCGCTTCGTAGCCGGTGGCGGGACGGTCGAATTTCATCGTCGGCGGCACCAGCGCATGCACGGCGACCTCAACCTCCGCGACGTCCCCAGGTTCGATCGAAAGCGTCTGCCGAAGATCGAGCACAGCGTCGATCGAAGAGTGGATCAGGCCGCAGCATGGATACACCTTCACGACCAGTCCGGGATCGACCAGATCCCAGCGTTCGCCAAGCCCTTGGGTCATGGCCGACAAGTCGAAGCCATCCCTGCCGTTGAATGCCACAGCAACCCCGAAGGGATGCTCGATCACATCGCGCTCGGCCTCGAAACCAGCAGCAGCCAGTTGCGCGGCGAGAACACCGTTTCGGGCCGCCTTTCCGACATGGAAAGGGTTGGTCATGTTGCCGATCATCGTGCGGAGTCCCGACGCCTCGGACGCGGCGATGCCGATGGCCGACCGGGTTCGATCCGGGTCGAGGCCGAGCAAGCGGGCTCCGCCGATGGCCGCACCGAAATGTCCGATAGTCGCGGTCGCGTGCCAGCCCTTGGAATAGTGAAGCACGCCAAGTCCGCGCGCGATGGCAGCCGCGGCTTCCCAACCGGCCACATAGGCCTCCAGCAATTGCGTCCCGCCGATCGGCTGGTCGGAGGCCTCTGCGAGTGCCAGAAGCGCAAAGAGGGTCGGCGAACCAATGAACCCGCTGACCGTGAGGCTGATGTTGTCGTAGTCGAGCGCGTGAGCGGCAGAGCCGTTGGCCAGCGCGGCTGCCGTTGCGCTGCTGGTCATGCCCGTACCCATTACCGTGGCGGGTCCGGCCGCACCCTCGCGCATCGCCGCCTCGCGAATAAGGCGAACCGACGTCTGGTCGAGACCGGCAAATACGGTTCCGATGCTGTCGCTGATCGCAAGCAGCGCATTGTCAAGCACAGGCCGCGGAATGGAATGCGCCCCGAGCCCGGCCGAGAACTCCGCCAAAGCCGCCGTTACTTTCATCCGTCATTCTCCCGATGCGCCGTCGCCGCGCGACAACGCCTGTCATCCGCGCGCAGCAAGCGAAGCGCATGTGCCGTCATATGCGGCTCGGTGCCATTATTCAAGAATGCGAAAGGATATTCATAATGAAAAAATATCAGACAGGCGCCCATTCCGGCATCGGCAGCACATCGCGCAACAACGCCTTCGTATGGGAACTTGACGGAGCCGCGAGTATGGCATCGACATTGCCGCTCTCGACTACCCGGCCCTGATCGAGAACGACGATCCGTTTACAGATGTCCGCCACGACCGCGAAATCGTGCGTGATCAGCAGGTAGCTGATGCCTGACGAGCGGTGGAGGTCGAGCAGCAGCGCGATCAGTCGCGCCTGAACCGACACGTCGAGTGCAGACAATGGCTCGTCGAGGACGAGCAGATCCGGCTCCGGCGCGAGAGCGCGAGCCACGCAGACGCGCTGGCATTGACCGGTGCTGAGTTCGTGTGGATGGCGGTCGAGCAGATCGGCGGTGAGCGCAACGCGGTCGAGTAGCCCGCGCAAACGGATGCTGCGCGCGGCGGGCCGTTCCTTCGGCAGCCAGTTGTCGAGCGGCTCGGACAGGAGCTGGCGGATGGTCCAGCGCGGATTGAGGCTCGACCGCGGGTCCTGAAACACCGCCTGCATGCCACGCCTTGCCTTCCTGCGCACCGCGCGGTCGGCCAGGGATGCCTTGTGCCATTGCAGTAGGCCACTGTCCGGCCGCTCCAGACCAAGGATGCATCTGGCGATCGTGCTCTTGCCGGACCCCGACTGTCCGACGAGACCGACGATCTCGCCGGGGGCGATCTCGAACGAGACGTCGTCCAGAACCCGATGGTCTTTGTAGCGTTTGGAAAGTCCTTCGACAGACAGCATGCTCATGCCCCCGATGGCGCGGGGCGAAGCCGGCGACCAGGCATCGCGGTCAGCAGTTCGCGCGTGTAGGGGTGCGTCGCTCCGCCGAAGACCGACGCCGTCGCGCCGGTCTCCATCACCGCGCCATCTCGCATGATCGCCACGCGATCCGCCACCCGTGCGACAACACGCAGGTCGTGCGAGACGAACAGCAACGCCAGCCCATAGCGGTCCTGCAAGGCGCGCAGCAGGTCGAGAATGCGTATCTGCGTCGACACGTCGAGTGCGGTGGTCGGCTCGTCGGCGATCAGCAGGCGGGGACGGTTGACAATCGCCATCGCGATGACTGCGCGCTGCCGCATGCCGCCGCTGAGTTCATGCGGAAATTGCCGGATGATGCGATCGGGAAGATGAACCTCGTCCAGCACCTCGCGCAGCCTGTGCTCCACGGCAGCGCGGGACGGAGCGAGATGGACCTGCATGACCTCGCGGATCTGGTCGCCGACGCGCAGCACGGGGTTGAGCGCCGACAGCGGATCCTGGTTGACCAGCGACACCATCCGGCCGCGCACCTTCTGCCAATCGTCCCAGGTCCAGCCAGCGGTGTTCTCGCCAAACAGGCAGGCGCGGCCGGCGGTCAGCTCGAGCGGCGGCCGCGTGAGCCCGAGCGCCAGGGCAGCCAGCGTGCTTTTGCCGGAGCCGCTTTCGCCGATCAGCCCGAGGCTCTCGCCCGGTGCGACATGAAGGCTTACGTCGTGAAGAATGCTTCGGCCGAAATAGGGCGAACGCCTGTCCGTCACCTCGACGCCCACGCCCTGAAGGTCGAGGACGCCGGCTCCGACCTCGGCCGGGTTGCCAGTGGAGGCCGCCGTGGCTACCGCTGCCGGAGCGCGGTCCGGGCGGCGGCTCCCGACTGTCCCGGGCAGCCGCAGCCAGTGTCGGGGGCCGTGGACGGGACGCCCCTCGACGCTGTCGCGCACGATGTCGCCGAAATAGTTCGCGGCAAGGACGACGACAAAGATCGCCAGCCCGGGCGCAAGCACCAGCCATGGCGCAATCTCCATGCTGCCGCGGCCTTCGTTCAGCATCGCGCCCCATTCCGGCGCGGGCGGCGGCACGCCGAGTCCGAGAAAGGACAGCGCCGAAACAACCAGGATCAGGTTGCCGATGTCGAGCATGGCCAGCACGAGGATCGGCCCGACGAGATTGAGCGCGATGTGGCGGGTGAGTATCTTCCATGTCGGCGTGCCGAGGCAGCGCGCTGCCGCCACATAACCCTCCTGCGCGATCTGCAGCGTGAAGCCGCGGATGATGCGCGCGTAGGCGGGCCATGCCACAGCGGAGATGGCGATGATCAGAGGCACCGTGCCGCCGCCCATCAGAGCGGCGACGGCGATGGCCAGCACCAGGCGAGGAAAGGCCAGCAACACGTCGATCACCTTGGTCAGGACGAGATCGACCGCACCGCCGAAATATCCCGCCACCACGCCTACCGTGACGCCGATCGTCATGACGATGAGCACGGCGAGGGCGGCGACCTGAAGCGAGGTTCGGCCGCCATAGAGCAGCCGTGTGAAGACGTCGCGGCCGAAATCGTCCGTCCCGAACCAGTTGACCGAATTCGGTGGCAGAAGCACCTGCCGGAAATCGGTAGCCAAGGGATCCATGCCGCTGACCACAGGCGCAGCGGTCACCGCCACCACGATCGTCGCGACGAAAGCGAGCAGCAGGATACCGACGGGGTCACGGCGAAGGCCGACCGCGAAACGGCGCAGCACGCGATCAGACATTGCCGTGCTCCTCGATCCGGACACGCGGGTCCAGGAAGCGGTAGAGAATGTCGACCGCGAAGTTGATGACCACGAACATCGTCGCCATCAGCAGCGTGAAGCCCTGAATGACGGGATAGTCGCGGCCGGCGATCGCCTCCACCATGTAGCGACCGACCCCGGGCCAGGCGAAAACGGTCTCGACGACGGCCGCTCCGCCCAGCAGACCGCCGGCCACGAGCGAAGCCGATGTCAGCACTGGGATCAGCGCCGGCCGGAGCGCGTGCCGGAACAGGAGCGTGCGCCGGGGCATTCCCTTGGCTTCCGCCATCAGAATGTAGGGCTGCGAGAGCGTATCGAGCAGGCTTGCCCTCAGCAGGCGCGACGTTGCGGCCGCGATACCAACTCCAAGCGTTACCGCGGGCAGAATGATGCTCTCCGGGCGCCTGCCGCCCATCGCCGGCAGCCAGCCTAGATTGATGGCAAATAGATAGATCAGGAGGACGCCCAGGAAGAAGCTCGGCAACGACTCGCCGATGAGGCTGAGCACGCGGGTGACATGGTCGGCGGCCCGTCCGGAATAGAGCCCGCCCAATATGCCGCTGGGGATCGCGATGACGAACATCACCAGCAGCGCCGCGCCACCCAGTTTCAGCGTTGCAGGCAACCGCACCGCCAGTTCATCGACGATCGGCTGGCGGCTGCGCAGCGACGTGCCCAGATTGCCGGTCACCACCCGCCCCAGCCATGATGCGTATTGCTGTGGCAGCGGGTCGTTGAGGCCCATCTGGTCGCGCAGGTCGTCGATGTCGCGCTGCGTGATCTGCGCGGAATCGAGGCCGGGCTCGACCATGGTCAAAAGGACTGCCGTGGCCGGGTCCCCCGGGATGAACCGCAGCATCATGAAGACGACCAAGGTTATCCCGAGGAGGACCGAAAGCCCCGCCAAAGCGCGTCGAAGGACATAGGCGAGCACGGATCCCGCTACTCCGCCGCAATGTAGATCGACGGGGTGATGTCGCGCGGCCTCTGCGCATCCACGCCCGCCACCCGCGCCGCGTGAGCGATGCCGATGAGCTCAGCATTCGCGACGTAGATCAACGCAGTGTCGGCCATCACCTTTTCCTGGATCTGCCTGGCGAGGGCGAAGCGGGTCTGCGGGTCCGCTTCCGTGCGAAGCTGTTCGATCAGCGCATCGACTTCGCCATTGGCGTAGCGCTGCCAGTTCTGCACCGCTTCCGAATGATAGAAACTGGAGAGCTGGCCGTTCAGGTCGCCCGTGGCCGTGCCGCAGGAGCAGTAGGTGGCGATGTCAAAAGCGCCGTCCAGCATGATCTGGTTGGAAGCGGTCGGCTCGACCACGTGAAGCCTGGTGGAAACGCCGATCCTGCGCCATTGCGCCTCAAGGGCGATGGCCACAGTCTGCCACCAGCCATAGGTCAGAACCGTGAATTCGAGCTTATGGCCGTCGCGCTCGCGAATGCCGTCGCCGCCGGGCTTCCAGCCGAGTTCGTCAAGGATGGCCTTTGCCTGTTCCGGATCCGTGGCCTGCCGGGCCTCGATGGAATAGGGCAGGCCGGCGGGAAAATGGCCAGTCGAGTGGCTGGCGAAAGGCGCCATCACGCCGTCGACGATTTCGTTCCGGTCGGTACCCAGGCTCAGCGCCTCGCGCAGCCTCACATCCTGCAGCAGCGGATTGCGGTAGTTCAGCCAGATGTTCCAGTTGCTCTGGTTGACTGCCGGGAAGGTGTAGTCCTCGCTGCGGATGTAGCCGCGACGCTGCTCGAACTGGACGTTGGCGTCCATGTCGGCCTCTCCCGACTGCATCGCGAGGTAGCGCGTTTGCGGATCGACGACGAAGCGGGCTTCAAGCCGCTGCAGCCTGGGCTGCTCGCCCCAATAGCCCGCGAACGGCTCGGCGACCACGAGCTCGCCCGGCACGAACTCGGTCGGCTTGAAGTAGCCGGATAGGTCCGCTTCGAGGGCGTAGCGGTCGCCCAGTTCTTCGACGCGCGCCACGTTGTGGACGGCAATCGTCACCGTCTTGAACAGGAATGCGGGATCTGGCCGCTCGGTGCGGATTTCCAGCGTGGTCGGCCCGACCGCATTGAAGGTCGCGCCTCGCAGGATGGAGGCCGCGCGCGTGTTCTTGGCCTGATGGCGCTCGAAGGAGGCCTGGACGGAGGGGGCATCGACGGGTGCGCCGCTCCAAAATTCCGCCTCGGGCTGCAACTCGATGCGCCACAGCGTCGGCTCGACCAGTTCCCAGCTCTTGGCAATTGCCGGGATCAGGTCGGCGCCGTCAAGCGTGGCGTGGACCAGCGGTTCGGCAAAGCCGTTGTTGATGATGCGCTGCGCGTCGATGTTGATCGGGTCGAGCGAGCGCGGCATGTTCGCCGTGACGAGGCGCAGCACCTGCTCTTCGGCCGGAGCTGGCTGCTGGGCGAGGACGGGTTCGCTGAACGCGGCGGATGCCACGACCAGCGCGACGAACGCGGTTCGCGAAAGATAATTCATGTCACTCTCCTGTTGATCGGGGATCTTTGGCGACCACCCTCAGCCGCTGCTTTCGGCCGGTGGGCTCGTAGGCGAAATCCTCGACGACGCGACCGCCGAGCAGGTGCTCCTCTACGATACGGTCAACTGCGGCCTCGGTGACGCCGCCGTAGTAAGTGCCTTCGGGAAAGACCTGGAGGACCGGCGCGAGGTTGCACGGTCCGAGGCAGGTCGCCTTTGCCGTCATCGTGCCGTCGCCTGTCACGCGAAGCTTGCGCCGCTCCTGAACGTTGCGCAGATGGCCCCAGATGGCATGTGCACCGAGCGCGTTGCAGGCGCCGCCCTCGCAGACGAGCACGCGACGCTTCTGCGCAGGCACAAGCGATCCATCGGTCTTCACCATCTCGTCCATCGAAATCGCGGGCTCGGCCGCGGCTCCGCTGATGAGCGCGCCGAGCAAAGGTTCGAAATGCAGGCTTCGGACTATGTCGTGGGAAATGCGGATCGGCGGCCATCCGCCGGGGTGCTCGGACCGCCAGCGTTTCAGCGACCGCGTTATCCAGTTGAGGAAGCCGGGCTCGAGCGGGAGCACGAGGGGCACGATGAGGATCGTTTCGTGCCCGCTGCCGCGCAGCGACAGCAGTGCGTCCCGCAATGAAGGTTGGCCCTGCTCGGAATAGCAGGCGATGGCTGTGGTCACGTCGGGCATCGTCGCGGCCATGTCCGCGATGCGGCGCATCTCGGCATGGGGGGCTGCCGCGAATGCTGACTTTGCCACCAGCAGCACGGCGCGTCCGGCAGTGACTGCGCGCGGTCCTGGTTCGGAACCCGAAAGCGGGAGTGTGTCTTCCAACGAAAATCCCCGACCTGATGCGGACGGGGACCGGACACGTGGCCTCGCAGAAATGCCAGAGGCGGCTGCGAATGCTCGCGCTCCTGTGGCACACCCCGACCACGGAACATTATGCGGTCAGGCAGGTCTCCTGGCTCACGGGTCGTCGCTGCTGCGCCTGTCTTCCCGGCTTCGAGATGCCAGTGACGTTGGTGGCGTAGCGGCTCGCCGCTTACAGTTGCGGGTCAGCTCCGGTTTCTCACCGGATTCCCTCTTAGCTGCCACGTCGGCGGAAACCTTCGCAGCAGAACCTTGACGCAGCGCAATGTATCGGCATCCACCTTCGTGTCAATCCGCCCGCAACCTTTCGGTGCAGGCTCTGTCTCCGACAGCTGGCAATCGCGGCATACAGACGTACGTCACGGATGGGAGCCATGTTTCGATGGCTGCGCGGGCAAACCGGAGAAAGTCTCGGCGACAGCCGAAAAACACGAAAGCCGCGGTTTCCCGCGGCTTTTCGATGTGGAGATAAATGGAGCGGGTGAAGCGATTCGAACGCTCGACCCCAACCTTGGCAAGGTTGTGCTCTACCCCTGAGCTACACCCGCTCGCGCGGCGCTTGCCGCAAGCCGCGCCTATATGGCCGAACTCCAAACCGATTGCAACAGGGAAATGTCGACAAGACGAAAGGCCGTTTTGCCGCATCCTGGAGGCTCTTCGAAGGTCTCGGATGCCTTGCGCGCACTGGACGCCGCAAAGCGCCTTCGGCTATGCACGCCCGAGACCGAACCGTCCCAAGGCCTTCACCGGAGCCGCCATGCCCAAGAGCAAAGAAGACCTGTTCGCCTTCCTGGCCGAACTCGGCATCGACGCCACCACCGTCTCGCATCCGCCGCTCTACACCGTGACCGACTCGCAGGCCCTGCGCGGAGAGATTCCCGGGGCCCATACCAAGAACCTGTTCCTCCGCGATCGGAAGGACCGGCTGTTCCTGCTCACCGTCGGAGAAGAGGCTGACATCGACCTCAAGCAGGTACATACGCTGATCGGCGCCTCCGGCAAGGTGTCCTTCGGCAAGCCGGAACAGTTGATGGAGCATCTTGGCGTGACGCCAGGCGCGGTCACCGCCTTCGGGGTACTCAACGACACGAAGCAAGCCGTCACCATCTTCTTCGACGAGGCGCTGATGCAGCACGACATCATCAACGCCCACCCGTTGACCAACGACGCGACCACGTCGATCGGCCGCGACGATCTCCTGCGCTTCGTCAGGGCCACCGGCCACGAGCCGGTGATCTTGAAACTCGCGCTCTAGGCGCCACATTTCAGCCTGCCCCCTCGACCGGGCGCACCTAAAGCAGTAGAGCGGACGTCTGGATCAGGCGGAGCAGGAAGCGGCAATGAACGAGCACGGAAACCCCTTCGGCAACGGTGATGCGGCGCAGAGTGGCGCGGATTCCGCCGTGGTGGGTGGCGGGGCCGGCATCAAGGACACCACGACGGCGACCTTCGCCGCTGACGTGATCCAGGAATCGCGCCGCCAGCCGGTGCTGGTCGACTTCTGGGCGCCTTGGTGCGGGCCATGCAAGCAGCTTGCGCCGTCGCTGGAGAAGGTGGTCGGGGAAGCTGCCGGCCGCGTGAAGCTGGTCAAGATGAATATCGATGACCATCCCGCGATCCCCGGCCAGCTCGGGATCCAGTCGATTCCGGCGGTCATCGCCTTTCGCGACGGTCAGCCGGTCGACGGCTTCATGGGCGCTATTCCCGAAAGCCGCATCCGCGAGTTCGTCGAACGCATCGCCGGGCCCGACAGCGCCGAACAGGCGAGGGCGGAAGCGCTGGCGGCGGCCGCGGATATCCGTGCCGAGGGCGATTTCCAGGGCGCGGCGCAGATCTATGCCGCGATCCTGAAGCAGGACCCCGCCAGCCTCGAAGCGCTGGGCGGCCTTTCCGAGACCCTCGTCGACGCTGGCGACATCGCCACTGCTCGCGACGTGCTGGCGCGGGCGCCGGAGGGTTCGGAGGAAGCCCCCGAGCTTGTTGCCGCCAGGACGCGGCTGGCGCTTGCCGAGCAGGTTGCCGAACTCGGCGACCCGGCAGAGCTGGAGCGGCGTCTCGCCGCAAATGCGGCCGACCACGATGCCCGCTTTGACCTGGCCCTGATCCAGAACGCGCTCGGCGAGCGTGAGCAAGCGGCCGACAATCTGCTGGCGATCATGAAGGCGGACAGAAGCTGGCGCGACGACGGCGCCCGCCTCCAGTTGCTGAAGCTGTTCGAAGTCTGGGGCATGGCCGACGAGGCCACCCTGTCGGCGCGCCGCAAGCTGTCGTCGCTGCTGTTCTCCTGATCGGGGAACGGCCGGCCGCGGTGTGGACCGGCGACATAGTACTGGGAGATCGAGGTGCGGGCTGGCAATGCGCGATACCGAACGGAACGGGACCTGCCCGACACGGTGTCCGTATTTCCGCTGTCGGCCGCGCTGCTGCTTCCAGGCGGCCGCATGCCGCTCAACATCTTCGAGCCGCGCTATCTGGAAATGATCGACCATGCGCTTGCGCACGGCCGCCTGATCGGCATGGTTCAACCACGGCTGGACGGCGCCACACGCGACGATGGCGAGCCCGAGCTGTGCGAGGTCGGCTGCCTGGGGCGGCTCACGTCCTTCGCCGAGTCCGGCGACGGCCGCTATCTCATTTCGCTGCAGGGGGTGTGTCGATTCCGCGTCGCGTCCGAGGTCGCGGTGAAAACCCCGTTCCGCCAGTGCCGGATCACCTCTTTCATAGGCGACCTCGATCCGGAAGCCGGCGCGGCGGAGGTCGACCGTCCCGCCCTCCTCAAGGCATTCCGCTCCTACCTGAAGGCCAACGACCTCGACGCCGACTGGGAAAGCGTCAGCCGGGCGGAGAACGCCATGCTCGTCAACGCGCTGTCGATGATGGCGCCATACGGTCCGGCCGAGAAGCAGGCTCTGCTGGAGGCACCAGACCTGAAGTCACGCGCCGAGACGCTGATCGCCATCACCGAGATCGCGCTCGCGCGCGACGGCGACGATTTCGGATCGAGCCTGCAATGAGCACCGATGAAGGCCGGCCCGGAGGCGCGCGCGGGGCGCAGAAGCGCGGAACCGACCCCAAGCTGCTTGAGATGCTGGCCTGCCCGCTGACCAAGGCGCCGCTGAAATGGCGGCCGGAGAGCGCCGAACTTCTGTCGAAGGCGGCCAAGCTCGCCTATCCGGTGCGCGACGGCGTGCCGATCATGCTGCCTTCCGAAGCGCGGCCGCTCGAAGACGACGAACTGGACTGAGCGACAACGGCCGAGCCGGCCATCGACCACTATGGTCACACACGCCATTTGGGGGGTCGAAAGCCATGCCGCAAAGGTCTATATGGCGGCAAAAGGACTGAGAATGGCCCGTATCTACCAGACACGAGACTGGAGCGACCAGCTGTCGCCGTCGCTTCAGGAATTCGAGCTGATGGCACTGGAGACCTATGCGCATCTGCCGGAGGAGTTCCGCCAGCTGACTGGCGAGATCGTCATTCTGGTCGCCGAGTTCCCGACCGACGAGATCATGGACGACCTGGCGCTCGAATCGCCGTTCGATCTTCTCGGCCTGTTCGAGGGGCGCGGCATCGCAGAGCGATGGAACCCGTCTACCGGAGAAGGACCCAACCGCGTCACCCTCTATCGCCGTGCCATCATCGACTACTGGGCCGAGAACGAGGAAACGCTCGGCGACATCATCGCCCACGTCCTTATCCACGAGATCGGTCATCATTTCGGTCTCTCCGACGACGACATGGAGCGCATTGAAGAGAGCGTGGGCTAAACGCCACGATGCATCTTTGATGCGGATCGCCCGCCCGACGCAGGCCATGGACATTCCCCGCATCGGTGCCCGCACGCTCTGAGCCGCGTCCAACCGCGATCAGGGCATCGGCCCTCAACGGTTCCGGACACATCACTTCAATTGGAACGCCTTCCTTCGGGACGTCGTGTCAGTCATGGCAGGACGGATCGCAAAGTCCTTTGACCGTATTTCGCCCATTGTGCGCCCGTCGGCTAGCCGTCGGTGCCGCCCAGGTACCGTGGCAGCCTGCAGAACAGGATGGCCGACAACGCAGACGCCCGTCTGTGCTTGGACGCCCGGACAAGCGAGGAGATTCCCATGTCCATGCAATCGATGCACGATTTCCTCGGCGCGGTCGTCGCCGATCCCGCCGTCGCAAGCGGGCTTGGCGCAGCTCTGGGCGAGAAGTCCGGCACCGAAGCGGTCGAGGCGGTCGCCGCCTACGCGGCAAGCCGGGGCTACGACGTCACGCCCGCAGATGCCGAGACCGTGCGCGCCCAATTCGCCGCCCCGCTTGAAGCCGACGGAACACTTTCTGACGACGATCTCAGCAGCGTAGCGGGAGGTAGTTTAATTTCGTTTCTCAATGGGAGCGCATTTAAGGACCTATTCAAGCAAATCAAGGACTTGGAGCGTCAGAATGGGATCGGCGGGAGAACAGGCGAGGTCATCGTCGAAGGGGACCTATTCTCAAAATGGTAAGGGAGCGTTTGGCGCCTCGTCCGGCACAAATTCGGCATCATCTGCAGCATTCCCGCCGTCGCTGAGGATCCTGAATGCATACCGGTGGTCAGCAACATCGGACGTAGGCGACGCGACGGAGATTTTTGGTGTCTGAGTATGCAATGCGCGACTTTCTCGCCACCACCATCAAGGAGACGGCTTTGTCGGGCCGGCTGCGCGAAGCCGTCGAAGGCAACGACCGCGCCGCTGCCGTCGAGGCGATCGCCGATCTTGCGGCCTCCGCCGGCTACGAGGTCGGACCGGCCGATGTCGAAGCCTTTCGCCGCCAGGCGCTGGCCGAAATCGAAGGCGATCTGTCCGAAACAAGCCTCGGATCCGTGACCGCCGGTGCGGGAGGGGAGATGATCCTCGGCGTCGCCGCGCTCGGCGCAATCGCCGGAGCAGCCGGCCTGGTCGCCACGGGCCCCCAAGCGCGCGAATTCTTCGACAGATGGTAGCGCGGCGCACAATTTCGCGCGGCGAAATGCCAGCCAAACGACAAGGAATGAACGATGTCCCAACAGGCAATGACCGCCCTTTTTGCATCACTTCCCGAGAGCCCCGCCCTTGCCGGGCGCTTTCGCGACGCGGTGGAACAGAACGAGGGGCAGCAGGCGATCGAAGCTGTTGCGCGCGTCGCCGCCGAAGCCGGCTACGACGTGGATAGCACTGATGTCGCCATTTTCCGGGCCAGCGCGCTCGAACTGCTCGAAGATGGCGATCTCAGCGAGGAGCATCTCGAAAAGGTCTCCGGAGGGGTGGTCGGCGAAGTCCTGATCGCGGGCGGTGTTGCGGCAGCGGGGGTCGCTATCTTGACCGCAGGCACGGTAACCGTCGCAGCCGGCACGGCCACACTCGGGGTGGCGATCGGCAAGCATGCTGAAGCGATCAACAATTTCTTCAGCAAGTGGTGAGGCCCCGTCATTCCCGGCACCGCGAAATCCAGGCAACGACAAGGAAACACCGATGTCACAGCAGGCCATGACGACGTTCATCTCCGCGCTTCCAGAAAACCCCGATCTCGCCGGGCGTCTTCGTCACGCGGTGGAGCAGAGTGAGGGCCAGCAGACGATCGAGGCGGTGGCGCGCGTCGCCACCGAAGCCGGCTATGACGTCGATATCGCCGATGTCATGGCGTTTCGGGCCCGGACGCTGGAGCTGCTAGAGGATGGCGATCTCAGCGAGGAGAACCTGGAGCAGGTTGCCGGCGGACTGGTCGGTGTCGATGACGTGCTGATTGCCGGAGTGGGCGTGGCCATCCTCGGCGGCATCGCCGCGTCGGTGGGGCTGTCGGCGACGGCCGGAGCCACCGGCATGCTCATCGTCGGCGGCTTCGTGAGCCAAGACTTCGGGGACAAGGCCGTCACCTTCCTGACCAAGTGGTGAGGCCGTGCGCCGAGCCTTTCCGGCACGGCCAAGCCACGAGCAAACGACAAGGGACTAACGATGTCACATCAAGCGATGATCGATTTCATCTCCGCGCTCCCCGGCAACGCCGTTCTGGCTGAGCGACTTCGCGCCGTGGTGGAGCAGGAACACAGGCAGCAGGCGATCGAAGGGGTGGCGCGCGTCGCCGGTGACGCCGGCTACGAGGTGGATACCGCGGATGTGGCCGCCTTCCGCTCGCGCGCGCTCGAACTCCTTGATGATGGTGAGCTCAGCGAGGAGAACCTCGAGCAAGTCGCCGGCGGGCTGATCGGGGTCAGTACCGCCCTGTTCCTCGTTGGAGGCGCGGCCGGGGTCGGTCTGGTGTCCACCGTGGCTGCGGGTTCCGCGCTCGGGGGAACCGTCGGCACGGTTGCCGCCGCGAGCGCGATCAGCCACGACTTCAAGCACAAGGTCACTGACTTCTTGTCCAAGTGGTGACACTACCCATGCTGGCGGATGCAGTTGCGGCCTGGCGACAGGCACTCGGCTGCGCCAATGTGCGCCTTGCCGGTGAGGGCCGGCGGGAGGGCCTTCGAACCTTCGGGCAGTCCGCGAACGTTGCCGCGACGCTCCTGCCGGGCTCGGCTGAGGAGGTCTCCGCTGCCCTTGCCATCGCCTCCCGCTACCGCATCCAGGTCCATCCGGTCAGCCGGGGTGCCAATTGGGGCCTCGGATCGCGCGCGCCGCTGACCGACGGCGGCGTCGTGCTGGACCTTTCGCGCATGACCGGCATCTCCAGCCTCGACGCGCGGGACGGCATCGTCCACATCGAGCCGGGGGTGACCTTTCGCGACCTGCACGCCTATCTGAGCGCAAATGCGCCGGACTATGTTTTGCCGACCATCGGCGGACCGGTCACGGCAAGCGTGCTCGCCAACGCCCTCGACCGCGGCGACGCGATCTTCTGCGACCGCTGGTCTAGCGTCAGCGACCTCGACGTCGTGCTGGCAGACGGCGCGCGGATCCAGACCGGCCACGCTTCGGGCAGCTCGCTGGCCGGACGCGGCGTCGCGCCCGCCGGCGGCATGGTCGAAGGTCTGTTCAGCCAATCCAACCTGGGTGTCGTCACCGGCGGCTGGCTGCGCCTGGAGCCCGCGCCCGATTCCCTGTCGGGCTGGATCGTAGAGATCGGCGAGCGCGAGCGCCTGCCGGCCTTCGTCGACGCCTGGCGCGACCTCCAGCGCGAAGGAACAGTGCCTGACCGGTCGCTTACCCTGTGGAACGGGATCAAGCGGCTCGCCAAGACCTCGCGGCGCATCGATCATAATGCCGGGCGGCTCGCCGCCGCTCAGCTCGACGACTGGCACTGCTCGGGCTTTCTCGCCGGAGAGACGCCCGCGATCGTCGCCTTGCGCGACGAGCGGTTCCGATCGCGCATGGCGCCGCTCGTGCGCGCTTTGTCGCATCATCCGCTGCGCGCCCGCAGCACGTGGCAACCGCATGGCGCGGAAATCTTCGCAACGCCAAAGCAGGCCAATTTACGCACTGTCTACTGGCGCGAGGACCACGCCCCACCGCTTGACGCGATGGACCCTGACAGCGACGGCTGCGGCCTGATCTGGCTTTGCCTCGCCCTCCCCCTCGACGGGAAAGCCATCCTCGATCTCGCTACGCTTTGCCGCGAGCGGTTGGCGGCGGCCGATATCGACCTCAACCTCGGCGTCGAGGCGGCGAGCTTCCGTACGGCGCTGGCCTATGTGACGATCAGCTACCGGCGCGACGGCGCAGTTGCCGACGAGGCCGCGCTGGACGCATACAGCGACCTGTTGAAGCGCTGCCTCGAAGAGGGATTTGCGCCCTACCGGCTTGCAAACGGCGCGCCGCTTCCCGCGGCCATCGCCGAAAGCGCGCGCGCCACGCTGCTGCGCCGCATCCGGGACGGTTTCGACCCTGCCGGCATCCTCTCCCCCGGCCGCGCCGGGGTCTGATCCGCCTACCCCACCATCTGGCGGCGGGCAAGCGCCGCGAATTCGCCGTCCTTGGCCATCAGGCTGCCAAAATCGCCCTGCTCCACAAGCCGGCCGGCGCGCATGACGAATATCCGGTCGACATTCTCGATCGTGCTGAGCCGGTGCGCGACCACGATCCGCGTCATGTTCATTTTCGCCAGAGAGCTGTTGACGATGGCCTGGGTGCGATTGTCGAGCGCCGAGGTGGCCTCGTCCAGGATGAGTATGCGTGGCTTGTGAACGAGCGCGCGGGCGATCATCAGGCGCTGGCGCTGGCCGCCCGACAGGGTGCCCGCCCCTTCCGAAAGCACCGTGTGCATCCCCATGGGCATGGATTCGATGTCGCCGGCGAGACCCGCCAGCCGTGCGGCTTCCCAGGCGTCGTCGAGCGTGAGCGGCAGGCTGCCGACGATGTTGTCGAAGATCGAGCCGGACATCAGTCGCCCGTTCTGCAGCACGACGCCGATCTGGCGGCGCAGCGACGGCATGTCGAGCCCGGTCAGATCCTTGCCGTCGACATAGACCCCACCGGTCTCCGGGTTCTCGAACCCCAGCAGCATCCGCACCAGCGTCGACTTTCCGGACCCTGACGGCCCGACGAAGGCGACGTAGCTGCCGCGCGGGATCGTCAGAGAAACGTCGTCGATGATGGGCGGCGTATCGGCAGCGTAGCGGAAGGCAACGTGCGAAAACTCCACGTCGCCCCTGACCTGTCCGGGATCGCCGCGCGTATCGGAAACTTCCGGAACCGTTTCCAGGATCGGGCGCACGCGCTCATAGAGCGGAACGATGCCGATCAGGGTGGAGGCGGCGGAGAGCAGTCCCACCATCGCGCCGGCAAACTGGCCGAATGCAGCGTTGAAGGCGAGGAAATCACCGATCCCGAACCCGTCGCCTGTGTCCAGCATCGCCGTGATCGCGGCGAACAGGATAATCGAGGCAAGCAGAGGAAAGGCGCCGGAGATGACCGCCTGGAGAGCGGCCAGCCGCCGGATGCGATAGGTCAGCTGCTTGGAGATGGAGAACTCCTCCGCCCAGCGGGCAAAGGCGCGCGGCTCGCTGGCGGAGACGCGCAGCTTGGTGATCCCCGAGAGCAGCTGGAAGACCAGGCCGTCGATGCGACCAGAGCGCTCGATCATCCGCCGCTGCAAAGGCACCTGAACCCAGGTGATGGCCATGGACAAGCCGATCATCGCGACCACAATGGCCAGCGCAATCGCCGCCAGCTTCCCGCTGTACCAGAACAGCAGCGCCAGACTGAATATCGAGAACGCCGTGTCGAGAACGGCCTGCATGACGGTCCCGGTCAGGATCTGCCGGATGGCGTTGATCCCGTTGGCCCGGTCGGCAAGGTCGCCGGACGAATAGTGCCGGAAGAACGGCGCGGGCAGCGACAACAGCCGATCCCACACCGCGGTCTGGATGCTGGCGTCCATCCGCGTCTGGACGCGAAGCATCGCGATCGACCGGGTGAAGGAGAATACGGTGGAAGCAAGCGCGGCGATGACGAGGCCGGCGATCACCATCAGATGCATGTCCATGTCGGCATGCGGGATGATCGAGGAGAAAATCTGTCCGGTCGCGATCGGCGTCGCGAGCGCGATCATGCCGCCGAGCAGTCCCATCGCGCCGACGATCGCAAAATCGGGCCGCAGCCCGCGCATTCCGAACGCCAGCACGTCGCGCACGCGCAGCGCCGTGGCCGGGAAGGGCCGATAGAAAACATGTCCCTCGCCCGACAGTGTTGCGGCGAGCGCGTCATCGACCATGCATGACGAGCCGCCGGCCGGATCGACCATCCTGTAGCGATCCCTGCCCGCCGGCAGAAGCGCGACGGGTCTGCCGTCCTCGCCCAAATAGCCGAGGATCGGTCCCGAATCGCGCCGGTGCCATCCCTCGGTCAAAACGATCCGGCGGGTGCGGAACTGCGAGCGGCGGGCAATGTCGTCCAGCGGTCGCAGGAGACCGCTGGCATGGTCGGACGCCGGGGCGGCAATCGTGATGCCGGCGGCCCGCGCGACGAGTTCGACGACCCGACGAAGCGGATCGCCTTCCGGCGGTCCTGCATCTTCGGCGCCCAGCGGGGTCAGGACGCCGCCTATGCGCTCAAGCGCCGTGGCGAAACTTGCCCGGCTCGCCTCCGATTTACGCGCCATGCGGGCCTGCTCGGCAACGGCTTGCGAGGACCTGAGGTCCGCGACCAGCGCCATCGAGACGGCATGAAAGGCGTCGAGGCTCTTCCACAGCGTGCCGCGGAAAAGCGCGGTGGGCGTGTAGGCGGCGGAAAACGTGCAATCGGTGTCGCAGGTGACCCACATCGTGCCAGCCACCGGTAGCGCCGCGCCTTCTGCATCGGCGGGTATCCGCTCCATGTCGAGCAGTCGCGCCTCGCCCGCGTCGGCGGTCACCCACAGGACATCGCCCCGCTGCGGCGCGAGTACGGTTCCGGCGGCATGCGGAATGCCCGGCTCGGCTTCGAGGAAGCCGCCGGACCGCCGTTCACGGGCCGGAGCCAGCGCGCCGGCAAGCTCGGCAACCCACCTGTCGATCCAGTCGACGACGATGAGGTCGAAATTCTCCTGCTCTATGTCAGAGCGCGACGCCCTGTAGAGCTCCGTCCCCATGACCGCGACCGCGCGAAGGCCGACCTCCGCGCCGGGCGGCAGATCGGGGTCGGGCGCTGCCGTGATCGAAGCCATGCCGAAGACGAGCCCGCCCTCCTCGACGCGGAACAGGTGCCTGCCGGTCCCGACCGGCACTCCGTCCCGGAGCGGGACGGCATAGATGTCGACACAACCTTTGAGCACCAGCCAGATTAGGCCAGGATGGGTGAGAAGAAACGGGTTGTGATAGCCAACATGCAACCTGGTCCCGTCGATCTTCGCCAGCAGTTCGGCGTCGAAGCTGTCGTAGTCGAGACGCTCTGCACCCATCACGTCTCTCCGCTCCCGATCAGGCGTCGATAGGGACCTTCCACACCAACCATCTCCTCATGGCGCCCGCGCTGGGCGACGCGTCCCTGATCGAGCACGATGATTTCGTCGCAGTCGCGGATAGTGCTGAGGCGGTGGGCGACGATGATGGTGGTGCAGCCGCGCCGCCTCAGGTTCTCGTCGATGCGTTTCTCCACCACAGGATCGAGCGCTGATGTCGCCTCGTCGAGGATCAGCACCGACGGATTGTTGGCCAGAGCGCGCGCGATCTCGAGCCGCTGGCGCTGGCCACCGGAGAAGTTCGCCCCGCCCTCCAGCACTTGCGCTTCATAGCGGCCGGGTCGGGCTTCGATCGCATCAAGGATACACGCATCGCGAAGGGCGCCCGTGATCATGGCCTCGCCGACCGAGGCGTCCCACATGGAAACGTTTTCGCGCACCGTGCCGGCGAAGAGGAAGATGTCCTGGTCGACGGTCGCGACCGAATTGGCGAAATAGGCGTGCGGCATCTCCGAAAGCGGAATACCGTCAAACAGGATCTCGCCGGACCACGGCTCGTGAAGCCCGCAGACCAACCTGCCAATGGTCGACTTGCCGCTGCCCGAGCCGCCGATCAGCGCGACCCGCTGGCCCGGCTGCACGACCAGATCGAGACCCTCGACGATCGGCGGCGCTGACCGGTTGTAACCGAAGGTGACGCCTCTAAGTTCGACCCGCCCGAGGAGCTTGGCGGGTAGAGCGCGCGATGCCCCGGCCGTGGCGAACACGCTGGACGTGTCCGAGAGGCGCGCGACGGCCGGATAGCTCTCGACGTCGCCGATGCGGGCAAGGGATCCCTTGATCTCCTGGATGTCGCCGCCAAGCCCTACGAGATTTTGGATGGGACCGGCGAATTGCTGCATCAGGCTCTGGAACGCGACCAGGGCGCCGACCGAGAGCGCCCCCTCGACCACGCGGAAGCCGCCGACGGCCAGTATCGCGGAGGTGGTCAGCCCGGACAGCAGGACCGGCGCGGAGGATACGATCAGCGTCGCCCGCGACACGTCCTGCATCGCGTTTAGATATTTTGCCTGAAGCCCCGCCCAGCGCGAGAAGAAATCGCTTTCGGCGCCGGCCGCCTTCAGCGTTTCGATAAGTTGGATGCCACTGATCGAGGCGGCTGCAAGCCTGCCCTGATCATTGACCAGCCGGCGACCCGTATCCTCGCGCACCCGTGCCACGGCCCGCAAGGCGACGAGATTGAGAAGCGCCAGCGTCACGCCGATCAGCGTCAGCCACACATCGTAGAACAGCATGACGGCGGCGAAGAAGACGATGGTGACGAGCCCGACCACATTGGTCGCAAGCTGACCCGACAGCATCGCCGCGACCTGGTCGTTGGCACCGACCCTGTTCGAGATGTCGCCGGCGTAACGCTGCGAGAAGAACGTCTCCGGCAGCCGCAGGACATGCCAGAAGAAGGTCGCGGAAGCATTGAGTGCGAGCTTCAGCTCGAGCCGGGCCAGCGCCATCTGCTGCAGCCAGGTCAGCGCGGCGTTGAGGACAAGCGTTGCCGCCATCCCGATGAGCAGCGGTTTGAGCCACGCGCCATTGTCGCCGACCAGGACATGGTCGACGAACACCATGGAGAACACCGGAATAACGAGCCCCGGCACGACGAGCAGCAAGGTGGCAAGCAACACGAAGGCGAGCGGGCCGGTCGAGCCGCCCAGCCGCGAAAGCAGTGGCGCCACCACGCCCGGCTTGCGACCGCCTCTGGTGAACGAGCCGTCCTTCTGGAAAGCCAGCACGACCCCGGTGAAACCTTCGTCGAACTCCTTCAACCCGATGGTTCGCGGGCCGCTCGCCGGATCGTTGAGCCATACCTTTCCGCGCTCGGTGTCGATCCCCTCGAGCACGACGAAATGATTGAAGTTCCAGAACACGATCATCGGGAACGGCAGGTTTGCGACCGTGTCCGGCGAGCGCCGGTATCCCTTTGCAACCAAGCCGTAACGCCGGGCCGCGCGGAGGATGTTGGCCGCCTTGGAACCGTCGCGCGAGACCTCGCATGCGACGCGCAGCTCCTCCAGCGGAACCCACCGCCCCGTGCGCGCGAGGATCATGGCGAGCGCGGCCGCGCCGCATTCCGTCGCTTCCATCTGGAGCACGGTCGGGGTCCGAAAACGCTTGCCTCCGCGCGGCGCATTGGCGACCAGAGCGGTTTCGGCGGTGGGCTCCGGTGTCCCGTCCGCAACGAGCGTCATCCGCTGAACCCTCCGAATTCGCGCAGGAGCGGGATGACGAGGCTGATCGGCGCCTGCTCGGATACGGTGATCTCGCCGCGCGCCAGCGTGCCGCCGGTCAGCGGCAGTTCCGCTCCGCGCGCCGACGACCAGCGATATCCGCTGGCGGTTTCGGGATCGCGGTCGAGCAGGATGCGTGCCACGTAAGGCGGCCCGGACTGAGCGAAGGTGCGGGCAAGCTCGTCGTTCTGGAGCACCGCGCGCATGCCGTCTAGCGTCGCCGGAAACTCCGATATCCAGTCGACCGTGCCGATCACGGTGCCGTATTCCTCACGCCGCGCCGTTGACGGCGACACCCGCACGCTCATGCCCGCGGCAATGCGCTTGCCCTGGCTGGCCGGCACGTAGAGCGTCAGTTCGAGGAACGGCTCGCCCGACTGGAAGGTGAACAGCGAGCGGCCTTCCGCGACCAGCGATCCCGGCACGGCCTTGATCTCGGTCACGCGCCCGCTGGCAGGCGCCGTCACCACGGTCGACCGCGCGAGCGAAACCGTGAGGCGGTCGAGCGTCCGCCGGGCCTCGGCCAGGTCTTCCTCCATCTGGCGTCGCCGGTTTTCGATGGCGATCTCGCGCTCCAGAATCTCGGAATCGAGGATCAGGTGCTCGCTCTGCACGTCGGCCACTTCCAGTTCGGCCCGCGTCGCCTCGTCGCGCGCCTGCGCAACCGTCTGGCGCGTGATGACGCCGTTCTCAAGCAGCACCGCGAGGTCGTCTCGGCGGCCGGCCAGATACTGGAGCCGCCTCCGCGCCGCTTCCAGCCGTTCGGAAAGCGCGGCGCGGCGGCGCTCCGCACTCCGCCGGCGGGCTTCCAGTTCGGCCTCGCCCTGTGCGAGCGTCCTCTCCAGACGGGCTTCGCTCTCGCGCAGCACGGCCTCGGCATTGCGGACCGCCTGCTCGTTGTCGGTGAGCGAGAGCCGCGCCACGATCTGCCCGGCCTCGACCTCGTCGCCGACGCCCACCAATATTTCCGACAGCGTGCCCGTTCCTGTCGCCTGGACATCGACGACGCGGCCCGCGCTGTTGATCAGTATGCCTTGCCCTTCAATCCGCGTCGGAAGCGACCCCAAGATGCTCCACGCTACCACTGCCGCGACGATCGCCAGAATGGCCAGCAGCGCCAACCAGGTCTGCGGATTGGTCACCGTCACCAGTCGATCGAGCTGCTCCGGAGAGGACAGGCGGTCGAGTGCGGTCTTGCGGAATATCTTGTCCGACATGGTCGCGCTCCTATTCGATGGCCTCGGCACCGCGGGCGAGCATGCAGGTCACGATGTTTCGGCCTCCCTCGCGCCGGTAGCCGAACTCGTCCATCAGCGAGCGGACGAGATGGACGCCCAGCCCGCCGATACGGCGGGTGTCCAACGGCTCCGTAAGCGGTGGCTCGTGCGCCCGGAGCGGGTCGTAAGGATGGCCGTCGTCGGCCACGGTGAGCGTCACGCTGTCCTTCTCGACCGCGAGCGTGACTTCGATCTGGCCGGACGTTCCGGGTGCATAGCCGTAGCTGACGACATTGGTCACGAGTTCATCAAGCGCGAGCTCGACCGCATAGGCGAGGCGCGGTTCCAGTTCCGAACCCGCCACATGCCGTTCCACGGCGGCAGTGACGCGCGCGATCTCGGCATGGTCGTTGCCCAGGCGGAGTGTGAGGCGGGCTGGGGATGTCATGAGGAAGCGCCTGCGAAGCCGCACGCACCCTTCGCCCGATGAGGCTTCCGGCGCGCGCGAGGTGGTCCTATGCCGCGGCAAGCGCGTCATTGCGGGTCGGCACGATCGTCAGGATGGCGACGAAACCGCTGATCTGAAAGACGTTGTAAATTGCCTCGGAGACACCGCACAGCACCATGCGCCCCTTGGCCGCGCGGATGCGCTTGGCGGCCATCAGCAGGATACGCATGCCGGCGCTCGATACGAAGTCGAGGCCGACGAAATCGAGGACGAGGTCGCTCTCGCCGCCTTCGATGCGCCCGATCAATTCCTTCTCGAACGCGCCCGACGTGTTCGTGTCCAGACGTCCGGCCAGAGCGAGGATCAACGTGTCGCCACTACGCGTCTCGATGATATCCATTGTAGTCCAGCTCCCGCATACGCTGTGACGGCACCGTTGGTCGGTGGCCCGGCAATCATGAGTGCGACATACCCGCCGTGCCCACGCGAATGTCCTAGCATCAGCGATAATTACCCACCTGTCAGAACGTCCCCGATTAGATGGCCGCCCGTCCCGTTCCCATGCGCGGTTGCCGCCGCATGCCTCGCAAGTCGGGGTCCGCAGGAATTCATCAATCTTAACAGCTTGTAAACGGACCTAATGCATTCTGGCCGGAGCCACTCCGGGGGGATTGGATATTGATATCACTACTGCCGCGCTCGACCTTTTCGACGCAGACCTTGAAACGCTCCGAGAAATTCTCGGCCTGGCGCGAGAGCGTCTCGGTTCTCTATGACGCTTCGCGCCTCAAGGAAGACGAGTACGAGGATTTCGAGGCTATGGCCGACGGCTTCCTTCTCGGACCGATCACTCAGATCCGCTGCGCCAGCGGCCGGCAGAACTTCACGCGCTCGCGGATGTCGATCGACCGCGACGGCATCGACCATTACATGATCCAGATTTTCACTCATGGGCGCTGCCACGCGCGTACGCCACATGGGGACATGGTGATGGAGCCGGGCGACGTCTGCATTTTCGACAACGCACAGGAACTGGACACCACGAACGAGCCCTTCGACCTGATGGCTCTTTTCCTGCCACGTTCGCTGCTGGCGCCGCACATCAGCAATCCAGACAGTCGCCACTACACCTGCATCCAGGCTCATCATCCTTATGCGCGCCTCATGCGGGCGCATATGTTCGCCACGTTTCAGGCCGCGTCGCGCATGACCGTGGAGCAGGGCAACCTCATGGTGCAGCCGACGATCAGCCTGCTGGCTGCGGTGCTCAACGGAAGCCCCTGCCAGAACGAAGGAGGCGAGGAAGCGCTGCGGCTCGCCATCACGACCACCATCAAGCAGCACATCGATTCCCACCTCGACGAGGCCGACCTCAACGCGGACCGCATCTCCGACACGTTCGGCATCTCCCGGACCCGCCTCTACAAGCTCTTCCAGTACACCGACGGCATAGCATCCTACATCCGCAACAGGCGCCTCGCGGTCGCGCTGGGTATCCTGTCTGATCCGACCCAGCGCCGGCGCAAGATCATCGACGTCGCCCTCTCGGTGGGGTTCGCCTCCGAGGTTTCGTTCATTCGCGCCTTCCGCCGCCGTTACGGGCTCACCCCGTCCGAAGCTCGCCACGACGGCTTGCCTCCCGCCTTGCGCAAGGACGCCGGCTACGCAGCCTACAACCGCGATTGGGTGGACTGGGTTCGCGAGACCTGACCTTCGCCAACTATCGGCTGGTGGCGAGCGCTCCGGCTTTTCCGTCAGTAGCGCCAACTCCCGGTGGCTCTTCGGCGCGCTCCGAGCGGATAGGCAAGCAATTTAGCAAATTGCAACGCCGATGCCGCGAAATTGCAGCCGGCATACATGACCCGGCTCCATCGTCTCGATATGATTGGGCTGCGCGATCCTACTCGGGGCGGGCGAGTGCGCGCGGAGTCGTGTGTCGCCGTCATGAAGGAACTGCTCGCCGCCCTGTCGATGTGGCTGTCCGCTTCGTTCGGCCTTCCCGAAATGGACCGCCCTCCGGAAATTCGGTTCGTGGAGACGCACGCGTTGGCCGCGATCCGCTATGGCCACGCCGAAGCCGCGGGCGCAGGCGACATCGTGGCGGTCTATGAACCCCTGACCCGAACGGTCTTCCTGCCCATTCGTTGGCGACGAGACGATGTGGCGGACGTGTCGGTGCTCGTTCACGAATTGGTCCACCATCTCCAGCGTCAGCAGGGCGCGCTCCATCGCTGTCCTGAAGAACGCGAGCATCTTGCCTATGAAGCGCAGGCCCGCTGGCTGGGGCAGTTCGGCCTGTCGCTGGAGAAGGCTTTCGGTATCGACGCCCTGTCACTGAAGATAAGGACAAGCTGCCTCTGGTGACGGTGCGTTGCAGACATTTGCCGCCAAACCCTGCAAACATTCACGCCGGTTTCACAGTGCACTCACGCCCGTTGTTGCCTGATCGTCGCGTCGGGATGGCGATCCGTCACTTTGGAGCCGCCCGGGGATCGGCAATTTCGGTCCCGGCGGCAAGAGGTGCGGCAGTATCGCAGTCTCAGGAGGCGTTGAAGTGCTTGTCATTTCCAGCAGCTGCTTGAGCGATGCGGTCGATATCTCGTCGGCATTCCTCGCATATCCCGAAAAACTGTCTTTCGAAGGCCTCGATCGGCGCAGACAACTGCGCAAGCCATGTTATGGTGGCGGTGGTGGAAACGAGACAGTCGCGATGGCCGCCGGCGCGACCGGTTATCTTTTTGACGTCTACCTCTTCGGTCCGCTCGCCGTAGCCGATGCCAACAGACACGCGCGCACACCCCGATCGCAGAAGTCGCGCGCGCTGATCGCGCTGCTGGCCCTGTCGCCGCGCGGCTCACGCTCACGGGTCTGGCTGCGCGACAAGCTTTGGAGCGACAAGGGCGAGGAGCAGGCCTCGGCCAGCCTGCGTCAGGCGCTCGTCGAGGTGCGCAAGGCACTCGGCCCTCAAGCCGACCAGATCATCTTCGCCGACAAGCACACGATCTCGATCGACCTGTCTCGGGTACGCGTCGACGCGCTCGAGCTTCTCGACGCCGTGGAGCGGCGGGAGGGTAATGCAGGCGCCTTCGCGATGATCGCGCAGTCGGAGTTCCTCGAGGGATTGGACATTTGCGATCCCGAGTTCGAGGAATGGCTGACGCTGGAGCGACAAATCTGGCACGGCAGAATGGAAATGGCCCATGCCCTGCGCAGCCTCAGCCCGAAGGAGCAGCGCGGCAACGGCCTTGCGCCCGTTCCACCGGCCGCGGGCCACCGCTCGCCTGACGGTGCCGGCAGCCGAGACATCGAGCCGACGACCGCCGGACTGCCCGGCTGGTCGGTTGCGCTGCTGCCACCCACGATCTCCGGCGAACCGGCAGGCGCGGCATATCTCACCGATCTCGTCGGCAAGATCGTCTCCCGGTCGCTGCTCGAAACCGGCGATATCTCCGTCAGCGACTTCTCCCGTCATGAAAGCACCCTTCAAGCGAGCCTCGCGGACCGCGCGCTCTACGATCGGACGACGCTTGCCGTACAGAGCCGCCATCGCTTCTCTTCGCAGCACATAGACACGACATTGAGCGTGCATCGCACGTCGGACCATGGCCTGCTGTGGATCGGCAACGTTACGCTCGACCGCGCTGCCGTCGAGGCGCACGACGTTTCTGCCGCACACCCGCTGCTCAATGAAGCCGTGGACGAGATCAAACGGCACTTCGTCGAGCACGATGCAGGCGATGCCGCCGGTCCTCCGCCTGATCACAGCCTGCTGCGCGCCATCAACGCCATGTTCCGGCTGTCGCGCGGCGACCTCGCCATGTCTGAGGAGGTGCTGCGGCGCCATATCGAGATCAAGCCGTCGTCGCAGGCCTTCGCCTGGCTCGCCTTCCTGATGACCTTCCGGATCGGCCAGCGCTTCACCGATACCGCCTCCACCTACGAGCAGGCGCAGGAATGCGCCCGCAAGGCGCTGGAGCTCGACAATGGCAACGCGGTCACCCTCGCGTTGGTCGGCCATGTCCATTCGTTTCTGTTCGGCGAATACGACTTCGCCTCCGGCCTGTTCGAGCGCTCGATAAGGGTCAATCCCACCCAGCCGCTGAGCTGGGATCTCTATTCCATGCTGCACGCTTATGCCGGACAGCCGGAAAAAGGGCTGCGCATGGCCAAGTGGGCCCGCCATCTCGGCACGTTCAGCCCGATCCGCTACTATTTCGACACGTCGCGATGCATCAACGCGGCGCTGTCGGGTCAGTACGACGTGGCGATCGAGGCCGGCGAGCAGGCCTTGCGCGAGCGGCCCGACTTCAATTCGCTGCTGCGCTACCTCGCCGCCTCGCGCGCCCATATCGGCGATATGGAAACCGCGCGCCGGCTGCTCGACCGGCTCGAAGCCGTCGAGCCCGACTTTTCTGTCGGCTCGCTGGTCGCCGCCCGCTATCCGATCCTGCAAACCGAGGGTGGCAGCGCACTCATTTCGGGGCTGATCAAGGCGGGCGCGCGCAAATAGATCAGGTTTTGCCGACTGTATTCAAGCACATGCAGGGGGGGGTGCATACATGCCGGAAGCAACCGAAGAGCACAGGCCCGGGAGCCTGACGCGTTTCCTCAACAAGCACCGTTTCGAGATCAAGGGCGACGAAGTCGTTCCATGCCGGGCACCGGTGCTGTCGCCGGCGCCGTCTTCGGGTCCCGAGCTGTTCGCAGCCACCAGCGTCGCATCGGCCGTGCTTAGCCAGGGCGTGATGAACAAGGCGTCGCTCAACAAAAACAAGAACAAAAACAAAAATAAGAATAAAAACAAGAATAAGGCGGATGGCATTGGTTCGGGAGACGGCTTCAGCGCCGGGCTGATGCCGGCGTTCGAGTTGCGGCGCCTGCACCAGCAGCCATCTGCGAATCCGTTCACCATCGCGGCGAAGTTCACCTGGGAGCAGCTCGACATCCGGCTACCACCCGGTCCCGACGTGACACGGCTGGAGACCGCCGTGATGCTGACGATGCAGGCGCGCGACCGCGAACGGGCCCGCCGCAAGGCGGACATAGAGCGGGAGGCCTCGCTCGACGTCACCGAGTTCACGCGTCCGCTGGGCATCGCCGGCAAGAGCGGCTTCGAGCAGACCGAAGCGCTGTTTATCGCCATCCTGACCACCTGCGAATATGTCGGGCTGATCTACAAGGCCGCCTTCAACCGCACCCGACCGAGCATCTTCGAGCCGCGACTGCGGCCGATGCTCGATATCCCGGCGCACCAAGCCTATCACAGCAACCATTCGTTCCAGTGCCACTCGATCGCCTACGCGTTCAACACGATTCTGCCGGAACATCCGGCCACGGACGAGCTGACGCGGATCGCCCGCAAGGTGGCGGAGAACCGCGAATGGGCGGGACTGCACTACCCGAGCGACACCAATGGCGGCCGGGAGCTGGCGCTGCGCTTCGCGCCCTATCTGCGCGACGCCTTCACCGCGACCTACGCGGCCGCGCAATCCGAGTGGCTCTGAGGGGGCATCATGAACGATACCGTTTCATCGGCGGGGACCACGGGCCAGTTCAACTATGCCGCGCCCGAGCCCTACTATTATCTCTGGCATCTTGTGGCGCTCGGCGTCATCCAGGCGGGACCGGCAACCGGCGACCATGGCTGCCCGACCGTAACCGGCACAGCGTGGGATGCGATCGGTGCGGCCTTTCCGGTCGCGACCACGCCTGCCGTGGTCGCAATGATCGACGTGGGCGTCAGCCGCACGCATCCCAATCTCGCCAGCCGCATCGACAACGACAGGTCGATCGACCTGACCAGCCACCCCTACGGCGCCGCGAGCAGACCGCCCACGGGCGCCACGCCCTACGACGCCGAGCACAAGAAGGCCTTCTTCACCGGGCTCGACATTGCCGGCCTGGGCAATCTCGGCCTCGACGCCGGCCAGGCGGCCTATCTCGACGGGCTGGTGGCGGAACTTGCCGGCTCGCAGGGCGTGGTGCGCACGCTGCTCGATGCGGAAGAGACGTTCGCTTCGCACGGCACGGCCGTGGCCGGGCTCGTCGTCGGCGAGCCGGCCGCCTCCGCGGGCGGCACAGCGCAGGTCGGCCCCGCGGCGCTGGCGGCCGAACTGCCGGTCGCGGCAGGCGCCAGCGCCAACCGCAACCTGATCCCCTATTTCGGCGTCGATCCCTTCTCGAAGCTGATCTCGATCAAGACCGGTTTCGAAAGCGACCCCGAGCAGTTCATCGCCGCATTCCTCCATGCCTGGAACTGCGCTTCCGACGTCATCCTGCTGCCGCGCGGCCTTCCCGATCCGGTGCGTTCCGTAATCGATCCCAAGCCGGAGCTCGCCCACGACCTGACAGGGCGCGACGGGCGCGAGCGCGCCGACCTGCTTGCCCGGCTGGCGCTCGCGCCAACACCGGGAGCCGAGGTCGACCCGAACCAGATCGCCTCGCCAGCCAGTCCGCATGTCGGCTGGACGGTGCTCGAAAAGCTGATCGTCGCCCTCAGCCGCAAGATCGCCATCGTCTGCGCTTCGGGCAACGACGGCGAGAGCCAGCTCATCTATCCCGCGTGGCTGGCGGCCGACGACAACGGCATCGTCGCGGTCGGCAGCGTCACGCCCAGAGGCTATCGTTCCGGCTACGCCAATTACGGCGAGGGGCTGACGCTGGTCGCACCTTCCGACGACGCCGAGGTCTACAATCGCCATCAGACCCGCATCGACCGGACGACGCCGTTCGTCGCCATGCACCACTACGATCCGCGCGGCGGCGCGGTGGTGCCGTACAGCCATCTGCAGCTGCTGACCACGGACCTGCCGGGCTCATTCGGCTATGAAGGCGGGTCCGAACCGTTCTCGTCGGTGCTGCCGCCTGCGGCCAATTCCGGCACGGGCGGCGGCTACTACACCGGCTTCGGCGGCACCTCCGGCGCGGCGGCGCTGGTGGCGGGTGTCGCCGCCCTGGCGGTGCGCGCCCACCGGGCACGCTATTCGACCGGCATGGACGGGATGGCGCTGAAGGCGACGCTGGTAACCGCCTGCAACCAGGACGCGGCCGTCTGGCCGGGCACCCTGCCGTTGCAGGCCGACCCGATGAATGCCGACGGCGAGCCGTCGAAGGGACTGACCTACTATTTCGGCGCCGGCCTGCTCGATGCCGGTAGCGCCGTCGACGCGATCCTGCAGGGGTAACGCCTCGCGGGACGTCTCGGAAACCTCGGGAGGGTGGCATGGCTGCTCGGCAGGGACTGCTCGTCAAGGTGCGTGGCGACGGCGACCAGTTCGCCGCCAATGCCAGGGCGCTTCGCGCCGGCAGCCTCGAGGTCGAACAGATCCTGCGGGTACCGGGCGGGGAGGCCGATGGCCGGTCGCTCGCTCCCGACCGTGGCGCGGCCTGGCTGCGCGTTCGCCGGCGCAGTGGCGATACCGACAATCCGTGGGATGAGGCGCACGGCCTCGTCCCACGCGCCGACGCCTTCGCGGCGGCCGGCGGACCCGAGATCCTCGCCGTCGAACCCGACCTCGTGCAGCTCTGGCCCCATGCACGACCGGACGGAGGCGAGGATCTCGCGGTCTCCGGGACGTCGGCGCCCGTCTGTGCCTACGACGACCAGTCGCCGACCGGCGGCGCGGCACTCGGCCACGGTGTCGCCTGGAACTTCGGCGACGATTTCTCGCAGCTCGCCGCCGCGCGCGGCCGTGTCAGCGCGGCGAAGCAGAAGAAGGTGCTGATCGCCCATCTCGACACCGGCTACGACCCCGACCATGTGACGAAGCCGGCCAACCTGCAGCAGAACCTGCAGCGCAATTTCATAGCCGGTTTTCCGCCAAACGACGCGGTCGACCGCGCGCCGACCGGCTCGCCCATCGCCAATCCGGGCCATGGGACCGGCACGCTGAGCTTGCTGGCCGGCAACGCGCTCAACGGCTCAGCCCCCGGGTGGCCGGGCTTCCGCGATTTCGTCGGCGGAGCACCGCAGGCGCGCATCGCACCCGTCCGCATTGCCGACTGGGTCGTGCGGCTGACGACGGGAACGATGGTGCAGGGCTTCGACTATGCCCGATCGATCGGCGCCAATGTCCTTTCGATGAGCATGGGCGGTCTGTCGTCGAGCGCTCTCGTCGATGCCGTCAACCTCGCCTACGAGAACGGCATCGTCATGGTCACGGCCGGGGGAAACAATCTCGCAGGCGTGCCGTCGCCCAAGACGATCGTGTTTCCGGCCCGCTACCATCGCGTGCTGGCGGCATGCGGGCTGATGGCCGACGGCCGCGCCTATGCCGGGCTGCGGCCGCCGACGATGCAGGGCAATTACGGCCCGGACAGCAAGATGGAGACGGCGCTCGGCGCGTTTACGCCCAATGTGCCGTGGGCGCAGATCGGCTGCGGCAACATCGTCGATATGCATGGCGCGGGCACCTCGGCGGCGACACCGCAGGTGGCCGCCGCCGCGGCCCTCTGGCTCGCCGAGCACTGGGACAGGGTTATGGCCTATTCCCAGCCATGGATGCGGGTGGAGGCGGTGCGCCACGCTTTGTTTCAGGCGGCGGCGAAGTCTACCGCGCAGATGAACCGCGCCCAGACGAAGGAAAAGATCGGACAGGGCGCGCTGAGAGCCGCCGACGCGCTCGCAATCCAGCCACCGGCCGAGAACCGGCTGATCAAACGCCCGCCGGGCGAGGCCTCCTGGTCATGGCTCAACCTTATCTTCGGCGGCGGCGTCAGCCTTGCTCCGGGCACGGCCGCGCAGGGCACGCGAGACGAAATGCTGGCGCTGGAACTGACGCAGATGGCGCAGCTCCACCCGGAAGTGGAGGCGGCGATAGCCGATCCCAACCTCGACGGCGGGGCGATTTCCGCGAGCGCTCGCAATCGATATCTCGAGGCTGCGCTGGATTGCGGCAATCCGTCGAAGCCGCTGCGCGGGCTGCTTGAACGGCTGCTTGCAAGACCTGGAGCGTCGCCGGCCGCCGCCCCGAAGCCCATTTCCGGTCCCGTCGTACGGCGAAAGCCGCGCAAGGCCGCGCCGCCGCGCCGGCGGCTACGGGTCTACGCGCTCGACCCGAGCGTCGGCAAGAAGCTCGCCTCGGTCTCGGTCAACACCACCACGCTTTCGGTGCCATGGGACGACCACCCCGAAGATGGCAAGCCGTTGCGTCCCGGTCCGGTCGGCGAGTATCTGGAAGTCGTCGACGTCGACCCGGCATCGGACCGGATCTACGAGCCGGTCGACCTCAACGAGAAGACGCTGCTGGCGCAGGATGGCTGGGCCCCCTCCGAAGGCAATCCGCAATTTCACCAGCAGATGGTCTACGCCGTCGCGATGACCACGATCGGCCATTTCGAGCGCGGGCTTGGCCGGCGCGCCCTTTGGGCACCGCGCTATGTCGAGGAGACGGGTGTTCGCGGCCGGCAGCGGCTGGTCGGGCGCGAGGTGCCGCGCCTGCGCATCTACCCGCACGCGCTGCGCACCGACAACGCCTATTACAGCCCAACAAGGAAGGCGCTACTGTTCGGCTATTTCCCCGCCGAAAGCGCACATGGCGAGGTGACCACGACCGGCTCCACCGTGTTTACCTGCCTGTCGAGCGACATCGTCGCGCACGAGGTTTCGCATGCGCTGCTCGACGGACTGCACCGGCGCTTCCAGGAGGCATCGAACCCGGATGTGCCCGCCTTCCACGAGGCGTTCGCCGACATCGTCGCCCTGTTCCAGCATTTCACAATGCGCGAGCTGGTCGAGTTCGAGGTCGCCCGGGCGCGCGGCAGCCTGTCGGCCTCGAGCCTGCTGTCGGGGCTGGCGCGCCAATTCGGCGAGGGCAGCGGCCGCCATGGCCCGCTGCGCGAGTATGGCGAGGCGGCGATGACCGGGCTCGACTACGCCACCACGATGAAGCCGCACGAACGCGGCTCCATCCTGGTCTTCGCCGTCTACGAGGCGTTCCTGCAGATCGTGGCGCGGCGCACCGACAGCCTGATCACGTTGGCGACCGGCGGCAGCGGCATCCTGCCCGAGGGCTCATTGCACCCGGGCCTCGTCAAGCGGCTGGCCGAGGAAACATCGAAGGCAGCAGCCCAGGTACTGACCATGGGTATCCGGGCGCTCGACTATTGCCCGGCGGTCGACATCACCTTCGGCGAATATCTGCGGGCGCTCGTGACCGCCGACATCGACGCCTATCCAGAGGATGCGCACGGCTACCGCCTCGCCTTCCTCGAATCGTTCCGCAACTGGAAGCTGCTGCCGCGCGACGTGCGTACGGTCTCCGAGGAGACGCTTGCCTGGAGCACGCTCGACGATCCGTCGCCGCCCTGGCTGAAGGGGCTGTTGAAGGACCTCGACCTCGGCTGGGACCGCGACCTCGACCGCTCCGAAATCTTCAAGCTCAACGAGGACAATCGCTGGCGCTTATGGCGCGCGCTTAGGAAAACGTTCGCCGCCGACCCGTCACTTTACGCTCAGTTCGGCCTGCTGCCGGACGTTCCCCGCTACGGCAGAGACGGCCAGGTGATGAAGGTGCCGCCCAAGGGCGAAACCACCTTCGACGTGTTCAGCGTCCGTCCGACGCGACGGGTCGCGCCGGACGGTTCGTTCCGCACCGAGGTGGTTGCGGTAATCCATCAGCGGCAAGCGCTGCCGATGGCCGGCGACGACTTCTCGCGCGGCTGGTTCTGGTTCCGCGGCGGGGCCACCGTCATCATCGACCCCCGACGCGGCAAGGAGGAGGTTCGCTACAGCATCGTCAAGAACAGCGGCAGCTTGGCTCGGCAGGAGCGCCAGCGTCGCACGGCGGCCGGAAACTGGGTCTCACCGCTGCGCTCACTCTATTTCGGTGGCGACACGTCCGAGCCGTTCGCCCTGCTGCATCAGGAGGGTCACGATGACGAGTAGACCGAAACGCGCGCGCAAGCCGGCGCGCGCCCGCAGCCGGACCGCTGATTTCGACACATTCGCCGGCGCCCGCATCCGCCATTACTGCCAGGGGATAGGTGACTGCCACCTGCTGCGCTTCACCGGCGAAGGCGGCCGCCACATCTTCGTGCTCATCGACTGCGGCGTACACTCCATGGTCACCGGCGGGCCATCGAAGATGCGCGCCATCGTGGACGACATCGCCTCGGTTACAGATCGCATCGACGTCCTCGTCGTCACCCACGAGCACTGGGATCACGTCTCCGGCTTCCTCGACGCGGCCGAGCAGTTCGGCAGACTCACCATCGATACGGTGTGGATGGCGTGGACCGAGGACCCAGGCGATCCGCTGGCCGACGAGCTCGACACGTACCGCGGCATGGCGATGACGGCGCTGCAGGATGCCGCGATGCAGCTCGAACGTTCTCGCGAAGCGGGTCCCTACATGGCCGGTCTACGCGACGGCCTCCAGGCGCTGCTCGGCTTCCAGTTCGGTGCCAAGGGCGAGAAGGTCCGCGCCGCGCGCAATGCGGCGGCCGCGCTCGGACGCTCCGGCGTGCCGACCTATCTCGGACCTGAAATGCCCCCGCTTTCGATACCCGGCGCACCCAATTTGCGCGTCTACGTGCTGGGCCCGCCACGCGACAAGGCGGCGCTCGGCCTGGAGGTAAAGTCCGGCGAGATGTACGGCCTGCTTGGCCGCGCCGGCTGGCAGATCAGCGCGGGCCTGCGAAACCTTCACGCCATCAGCGCGGGCGCGCAGTCGGCCGATCCCGCCCAGCCCTTCGACGACGCCGTCGGAACGCGGCTATCCGACGTGCTTGCCGGTGCCGCCGAGAACGAGATCGCAACCTTCGTGCGCGAACACTATGTCGGCGGAGACGACCGCTCGAGCCAGGACTGGCGTCGCATCGACGCCGACTGGCTGGCCGGGGGAGCCGAACTGGCGCTGCGGCTCGACCGGGGCATCAACAACACCAGCCTCGTCCTTGCCTTCGAGTTCGTCGACAGCGGCCGGGTGCTGCTTTTCCCGGGCGACGCGCAGGCGGGCAACTGGTTGAGCTGGGAGAAAGTCGCCTGGTCCGTGGACGGGAGCACGATCACCGCCGACGACCTTCTGTCGCGGACGATCTACCTCAAGGTTGCCCATCACGGCAGCCACAACGCCATGCTCAAGGCAAAGGGACTTGAACGGATGCGCAGCCCCGACCTGGCGGCGTTCATCCCGGTCAACGAAGTCGACGCAAAGAAGGCGCGATGGCACGAGATGCCGTTCCTGCCTATCCTCGACGCGCTCGGAGAAAGGGCCGGCGCGCGCGTGATCCGCGCCGACGACCCCTGGATCGGCAACGACGCGGCCGACCCGCCGTTCGAGACGCCGTCGGGCGCGGTGCGCGCGCTGCGGCGCGGCGGTCTTTGGGTGGAGCTGGACATCGCCTGACGGCTGTCGAACGGGTCGCGTCTTTCGTCTTGATTGTCCAGCGATGTCCCTCCCGACCGCGTCGCAATTCCAGCCAACGCGCCGCTGCCCGTCGTTGGCAGGACGGACAACTGGCTCTACGATCCCGGCCGGCCGCAAATGGCCGGCAAAGAATCAGGGACCAGAGAGCAGCATATGACCAACCCACTCCACGACGCGCTGGTCGCGCCTCACGCCGGCAACGCGAAACCGTTCCTGATTCTGCCCGACGGGACGGAAATCTCCTTTGCCGCCTTCGACGAGCTGTGCGCGCGCATCGCAACCGTTCTCGTCGCGCAGGGCGTGGTGCCTGGCGACCGTGTGGCCGTGCAGGCGCCGAAGACGCCGGAGATGCTGGCGGTCTATTTCGCCTGCGTGCGCGCCGGCGCCGCTTTCCTGCCGCTGAACACCGCCTACACGCCGACCGAAATCGAATTCTTCCTGACCGACGCCGCGCCGCGCCTGTTCATCTGCGACCTGAAGGCCGAGGACGGCTATCGGGCGCTGTGCGCCCGGCTCGGCATTGCGGTGATGACGATCGCCGCCGATCGCGGCGGCAGCCTTCCAGAGGCGGCAAGGGCTGCCCGGCCTCTGCCGGAGGTCGTCGCGCGCGCGCCGGGTGACCTGGCGGCGATCCTGTACACGTCGGGCACCACCGGGCGCTCCAAGGGCGCCATGCTGACCCACGACAATCTCCTGTCGAACACTCTGGCGCTGGTCGACATCTGGCGCTTCACGGCCGACGACGTGCTCGTCCACGCACTGCCTATCTATCACACACACGGGCTCTTCGTGGCCTGCAACATCATGGCCCGCGTCGGCGGCACCATGATCTTCCAGCCGGGGTTCGACGCCGATGCCGTGCTCGACGCGCTGCCGCGCGCCACGACACTGATGGGCGTGCCGACCTTCTACACGAGGCTCATCGCCTCGCCGCGTCTGAACCGGGACCATGTCGCCCACATGCGCCTGTTCGTCTCCGGCAGCGCGCCGCTGCTCGCCGAAACGCATCGCGACTTCGAGGAGCGGACCGGCCATCGCATCCTCGAGCGCTACGGCATGACCGAGACTTCTATGACAACGTCGAACCCCTATGAAGGTGAGCGCCGGCCGGGAACGGTCGGTTTTCCGCTTCCGCGGGTCGAAGTGCGCGTCGCAGACGGCGAAGGGAAGATGCTGCCGCAGGGGGAGATCGGCGTGCTCGAGGTCAGGGGACCGAACGTCTTCAAGGGCTACTGGAACCTGCCCAAAAAGACCGCGTCGGAATTCCGTCCGGGCGGCTGGTTCATCACAGGCGACATGTCAATGATCGACGGCGACGGGTATGTCCATATTGTAGGCCGTCAGAAGGATCTCATCATTGCCGGCGGCCTCAATATCTATCCGAAGGAGATCGAGGCCGTCATAGACGAAATCGACGGCGTGATCGAGACTGCCGTGGTAGGCGTGCCGCACCCCGACCTCGGGGAGGCCGCGGTCGCCGTCATCGCGTCGGCGGGCCGCGTGGCGAGGGAAACGGTCGAGGTGATGGTGACGCAGAAGCTTGCCCGCTTCAAGCACCCGCGCCACTACGAATTCGTCGCCGAGCTGCCGCGCAACACAATGGGCAAGGTGCAGAAGGCGGAACTGCGCAAGCAGTTTGGCGACCTGTTCAGCAAAGGCTGAGCTGATCGCTCACCGGTCGCTGCCGAAGCGCTCGCGCAATTCGCGGCGCAGCACCTTGCCGTAGGCACTCTTGGGCAGTTCTTCGACGAAGTGGATCGACTTCGGCTTCTTGAAGCTCGCAAGGTTTTCGCGGCAGAAGGCGAGAACGTCCCCGGCGCTGAGCGCGCCCGACCGGTCCGCGACAATCGCCACGGCGACGCTCTCGCCCCACTCCCTGTCCGGTACGCCAAACGCGATCACCTCGCGCACCAGCGAGTGGGAGGCGATCACGTCCTCCACCTCCTTGGGGTATATGTTGGTGCCGCCGCTGATGATTGTATCGTGCCGGCGGTCGAGCACGCGCAGCCTCCCGCCGGAGTCGAAATGGCCGATGTCGCCGGTGCGGAGCCAGCCGTCCTGGATGGCAATCGCCGTCGCCTCAGGATTGTTCCAGTAGCCGGCCATCACGACATCACCGCGCACGCAGATCTCGCCGTCTTCGCCACCGGCCACCCGCCGGCCGTCTTCGCCGACGATGCTCACCTCGACGCCGGAGCGGATATAGCCTGCCGACAGCAGCGTCGCGTCGTCCGCCACATCGTGCTCAAGAGCAGGCAGGCCGGAGATGGTCATCGGCGCTTCACCCTGGCCATAGAGTTGACCAAAGATCGGACCGAAGCGGGCGACTGCCGCCCGGATATGCTCGAGGTGGATCGTCGCGCCGCCATAGATGACGCCACGCAGCGAGCCGATATCCGCGCGTGGGCGGGCATCCAGCATGCGGACGATCATCGTGGGCGCGACGAAGGCGATTGTGGTCATGCCGCGCGAGGCGATGACGTCGAGCACCTCGTCCGGATCGAAGGCTGGCCTGTCGTGGATGACGTTTTCGGCGCCACGCACCATGGATGGCATCAGGTAGAGGCCGCTGCCGTGCGACAGCGGGGCGACATGCAGCACGCGGTCGGTGGAGCGGAAATCGTAGATGTCGGCAAGGCAGTTCACCGTCATCGCAATCAAGTTGCGGTGGGTGAGCGTCGCGCCCTTGGGCTTGCCCGTGGTGCCGGACGTATAGAATATCCAGGCCGGCGCGTCGGGCGAGATTTCGGCGACCGGCGCGAGCGGACCGTCGAGGGGTTTGAGATCGAAATCGTCCACGCCGACCACCACCGGCGCGCCGGCGCCGCCGATTGCCGCGCGCAACGCGCCTGTCTGGTCGGCGTCGGTGACGATGATCTTCGGCGTCGCGTCGCGGGCGATCCAGACGACCTCGCTCGGGTGAAGCTTCGCGTTGACGGGCACCGCGACCATGCCCGCCCGCAGCGCCCCGAGCAGTAGCGCCGGATAGTCGAAACCGTTCTTCAGGAAGAGAAGTACGCGGTCGCCTGGCACGCAGCCATATTGGGCGAATACGCGGCCGGCCTCAGCGGCCGTGCGGTCGAATGCGCCGTAAGTCAGGCTGCGCGGCCCCCAGGTCACTGCCGGCGCGGAGGCCAGGCGCCGGATGGGGTCGGTAAGCATCGAATAGACGTTCATCGCGGTGGCAACTCCCCGTCGCTTTGCATCCGCCCGCGCCTAACTCGCAATGCGATGCCTGCGGACGACGGAGCCTGGCCGGCCGGGCAGCGACAGCGTGGTATCGCGGTGCGGACGCTCGGCCACGACCTTGCCCTTGGCCACGACACAGAGCCGCTCGGCGCGCAGTCGCACCGCCTCGACCGGGCTGCCGGCGTCGAGCACGACAAGCGAGGCCTTCTTGCCGACCTCTAGCCCGTAGTCGCGAAGGCCCATGATTGCCGCGCTCTCCGTCGTCACCATGTCGAAGCACTTCCGCATTTCGTCGGGATGCGACATCTGCGCGACGTGCAGTCCCATGAACGCCACGTCGAGCATGTCGGCGGTGCCGAGCGAATACCAGGGGTCGAGGCAGCAATCCTGCCCGAAGCCGACACGGATGCCGTAGGCATGCATCTCCTTGACGCGAGTGAGGCCCCGACGCTTCGGGAAGGTGTCGTGCCGCCCCTGCAGCATGATGTTGATCAGCGGGTTGGGGATCGCCGCAACTTGGGCTTCCGCCATCAGCGGCAGGAGCTTCGAGACATAGTAATTGTCCATCGAATGCATCGAGGTCAGGTGCGAACCGGCCACGCGGCCCTGAAGCCCCAGCCGCTGCGTCTCGTAGACGAGCTGCTCGATGTGGCGCGACAAGGGGTCGTCGGTCTCGTCGCAATGCATGTCGACCATCAACCCACGCTGCGCCGCGATCTCGCACAGTTCGGTGACGGAGCGGGTTCCGTCGGCCATCGTGCGCTCGAAATGCGGGATGCCGCCGACCACGTCGACGCCCATGGCCAGCGCACGGATAATGTTTTCCTTCGCCGTCGGATCGCGGAAAAAGCCGTCCTGGGGAAAGGCTACCAGTTGAAGGTCGATGTAGGGAGCGACCTCCTTCTTCACTTCCTGCAGCGCCTCGACCGCCAGCAGCCGGTCGTCGCAAACATCAACGTGGGTCCGGATGACCAGCAGGCCCATCGACACCGCCCAGTCGCAATAGGTGAGCGCGCGCTCCTTGACCGCCTCGTGGGTCAGCAACGGCTTCAGTTCGCCCCACAGCGCGATGCCTTCGAGCAGGGTTCCGGAAGCGTTTATCCTCGGAATCCCGTAGGAAAGCGTGGCGTCCATGTGGAAATGCGGGTCGACGAAAGGCGGCGAGACGAGGCAGCCGGAAGCGTCGACGATGCGGCCTGCCTCGGCCTCGATCGTTGGCTCGACGGCGGCGATCGTGCCACCGGCGATGCCGATATCGGCCATGCGTCCGTTGGGCAGGGTCCCTCCCCTGACGATCAGGTCGAAACTCATCTCTCGCCTTTCTGGTAGGGGATCATCAGCGCCTTGGGATAGGCGGCCCGGCGTGACATGACCACCAGCGCCAGGATCGACAGCACGAACGGCATCATCAGGAAGAGCTGGTAAGGCACCGCGCCGCCGGTCAGTTGCTGCAGCCGCACCTGGTAGGCGTCGAAAGCCGCAAACAGGACCGCGCCCAGCAGCGCTTTTCCCGGCCGCCAAGAGCCGAACACCACCAGCGCGATGCAGATCCAGCCACGCCCGTTGATCATTTCGAAGAAGAACGAGTTGAACGCCGACATGGTGAGGAATGCGCCGCCGACCGCCATCAGCGCGCTGCCGACCATGACCGCGCCAATGCGGATCGCGGTGACGCTGATGCCCTGCGCCTCGACTGCAGAGGGGTTCTCGCCCGCGGCGCGCACAGCGAGCCCGAGCGGCGTGCGGTAGAGCACCCAGGCGACAATCGCCACCGTGGCGAAGGCGAGGTAGGTCAGCGGCGTCTGGTTGAACAGGGCCGGGCCCAGTACCGGTACGTCGGACAGGAGCGGGACAGGCAGGGGCTGGAACGGCTCGATGCGCGGCGGGGATGTCACTTCGGGCAGCACGACCCGATAGGTGAAATAGGTCAGGCTGGTTGCGAGCAGGGTGATGCCGATGCCGACCACATGCTGCGACAGGCCGAGCGGGACCGTCAGCGTGCCGTGAAGCAAGCCGAAAGCGGCACCGGCAAGTGCGGCCACCGCGACGCCGAACCACAGGTCGCCGCCGGCATAGACGGTCAGCCAGCCTGCGAAGGCGCCGACGACCATGATGCCTTCGATGCCGAGATTGAGCACACCCGCGCGTTCGCAGATCAACTCACCCATCGTGGCGAAGATCAGCGGCGAAGCGATGCGGATCGCGGCGACCCAGAACGAGGCAGTGAACAGGATTTCGAAGGCCTCGATCATCGCCACCTCACCCGAAACCGAGTGAGCATGATCGCCACGACCATGGTGAGCAGCGCGGTCGCGACCATCACCTGCGCGATGTAGGAAGGCACCCCGGCGGCGCGGCTCATGGCGTCGGCGCCAACAAAGATGCCGGCCACGAAGACCGCCGCCAGAACCACGCCGAGCGGGTTGAGCATGGCGAGCATGGCGACAACGATGCCGGTGTAGCCGAAGCCCGGAGACAGGTCCAAGGTAAGATTGCCCTTGAGCCCTGCGACCTCCGAGAAGCCGGCGAGAGCGGCGAGCCCGCCCGACAGCAGCGCCGTTTTCATCAGCACGCCGTTGACCGGGATACCTGCGAAGCGCGCGGCCTCGGGATTGTGCCCGACCGCCCGCATCTCGTAGCCGAGCGTCGTCTTCTTCATCACGAACCAAACTGCGACAGCCGCGACGATGGCGATGACGAAACCGTAGTGAAGGCGACGGCCGGTGACGATCCGCGGAAGCTGGGCGTCGGCGATCACCTTTTGCGATTGCGGCCAGCCGAGCCCCATCGGGTCCTTCAGCACGCCTTCCAGCAGCATGGACACGAACAGCAGCATGATGAAGTTGAACAGCAGCGTGGTGACGACCTCGTCGACGCCGAACCGCGTCTTGAGGATCGCGGGGCCAAGCAGCAGGGCGGCGCCGGCGGCCATCGCCGCGACCATGATCAGCGGGATCAGGATTGGCGAGGGCAGCGGCAGCGCCCCGGTGCCCAGGACCACGGTGATCACCGCGCCTGCGTAAAGCTGTGCCTCCGCGCCGATGTTCCACAACTTCGCTCGAAAGGCGACGGCGACAGCCAGCCCGGTGAAGATCAAAGGCGTCGCGCGGGTCAGCGTCTCCAAGAGCGCGAATTGCGAACCAGCCGCGCCCCGCGCCACGAGGCCGAAGACCGAGAAGGGCGACGCGCCCGCCGCCAGCACCAGCAGCGATGAGATAACAAGCGTCGCGACCACCGCTCCCACAGGAAAGAGCAGCGTCACCGCCAGCGATGGCGCGGGCTTGGCTTCAAGCCGCATGGGTAGCCCCCTCCAGCCCGTGCCCCGCCATCAGTTCGCCCAGTTCACGCACGGTACGCGAACCGCGCGGCGAGGCCGCCGAAAGTCGACCCCGGTAGATCACCAGAACCTCGTCGGACAGGGACATGATCTCGTCGAGGTCCTCCGAAATCAACAGGATTGCCGCGCCCCGCGCCCTCGCTTCCAAGAGACGCCGATGCACATAGGCAACCGCGCCGACGTCGAGCCCGCGCGTCGGCTGGTTGGCGAGGATGATCTGCGGGTCGGGGTCGAGCGCGCGGCCAAGGATCAGCTTCTGCATGTTGCCGCCCGAAAGCAGCCTTATGCGCGCATCGGGAGAAGGACATTTGACGTCATAGTCGGCGATCAGCTGATTGGCGAACCGGCGCGCGGCCTTCCAGTCCATGACGCCGTGCCGGCTGAAACGCGGCGTGCGGTAGCGCTCGGAAATCACGTTCTCCGTCACGCTCATGTCAGCGATGGAGCCGACCGCGTGCCGGTCCTCGGGTATCCGGGCGATGCCGTTGGCGAGGGCGGTGCGCGGCGACCACTCGGCGACAGGCGCCCCGCCAACTCGCATCTCTCCCGATAGCAGCCGCTGCGTACCGGCGAGCAGGGCGGCAAGTGCCGCCTGGCCGTTGCCCGATACCCCGGCAAGCCCGGTGATGACACCGCCATTGAGGGTCAGCGATACGCCTTCAAGTGCGCTGCCTCCCATTCCGGGCGCGGTCGAGACGCCAGAGAGCGCCAGCAATGCAGCGCGGCGCTCGACCGGAGGCACCGGAGGCGCGGCGACCTCCTGTCCGACCATGAGCGATGCGAGCTCCTGCCGCGTGGTCGCGTTCGTGGCGCGCTCGCCGGCCAGCCGGCCGCCGCGCAGCACCAGCACCCGGTCGCTGACCGCCATCACCTCGTTCAGCTTGTGGGAGATGAAGATGATCGACAGACCCTTGGCGACCAGCATCTTCAACGTGCCGAACAGCGCCTCGGTCTCCAGCGGCGTCAGCACGGCGGTCGGCTCGTCGAGAATGAGAACCCTCGCGTCGCGATAGAGCGCCTTCAGGATCTCGACGCGCTGGCGCTCGCCGACCGAAAGCGCCGAAACCATTCGGTCCGGCTCGACGGCGAGGCCGAAATCCTGGGCAAGCTGCCGGATGCGTTTGCGCGCCTGCGCGCGCTCCAGCCGCCACGACCACAGGGCCTGCGTGCCGAGCGCGATGTTCTCCAGAACGGTCATGTTGTCGGCCAGCGTGAAATGCTGGTGGACCATGCCGATGCCCGCTTCCAGCGCCGCGCGCGGATCGCCCGGTGGCAGGGGCCGGCCGAACGCCTCCACTACGCCCTCGTCGGCGACATAGTGGCCAAACAGGATGTTCATCAGGGTCGTTTTGCCGGCGCCGTTCTCGCCGAGCAGCGCGACGACTTCGCCCGCCATGAGCTCCAGCGAGATCGAATCGTTGGCCATCAGCGGCCCGAACCGCTTGGTGACGTTATCGATGCGGAGAACGGGAGCGGACATGGAACCGGGGCGTTTGGCGACAGCGGATGCGACGAAGCGATTTCTCCCCGTTTACGGGGGAGAATATGGCGGCAGCCAGATGAGAGGCGGCGAGAACCTTCCCGAGGATGCGCTACCCCTCATCCGGCGCTTCAGGCCACCTTCTCCCCGCGGGCGGGGAGAAGGAAGAGGCCTAGCTCGACTTGGGCTCGTCGTCGTTGATCTCGACCGTGAAACTGCCTGCCTTGATGGCGGCTTCCCTCTCGGCCACCAGCGCCTTGATCTCGGCCGGCACCTTGTCGTCGAAGGTGCCGAGCGGCGCGATCGAGCAGCCGCCTTCCTTCATGAAGGAGTAGAGCCCGTAGTCGACCGCCTTGAACGTGCCGGCCTTAACCTCGGCGATCGCCTTGTCCAGCGTCGGTTCGAAATGCCAGAGCGCCGAGGCAACGACGGTCTCGGGATAGTCTCCCTGAGTGTCTATGACGTTGCCGATCGCCAGCACGCCCCGCTCCTTCGCAGCATCCGAAACGCCGAAGCGCTCGGCATAGAGAATGTCGGCGCCGGCATCGATCTGGGCGAAGGCTGTCTCCTTGGCCTTTGGCGGGTCGAACCAGGAACCGATGAAGGCCACCTGGAACCTAGTGTCGTCGCCGGCCGTCTCGCGCACGCCCGCCATGAAGGCGTGCATCAGCCGGTTAACCTCGGGGATCGGGAAGCCGCCGACCATGCCGATATTCTTCGACTTGGTCATGGCGCCAGCGATAAGGCCGGTAAGGTAGGAGGCGTCCTGGATATAGTTGTCGAAGGGCGCGAAATTGGGCACTGCGTCGTCCGGCTTGAACGACGAACCCATCAGGAAGGCGGTGTCGGGATAGTCCGCCGCCACCTGGCGCGCGGCGTCCTCGACGCCGAACACCTCGCCAACGATCAGCCTGTTGCCGGCCTCGGCATATTCGCGCATCACGCGCTCGTAGTCGGTGTTGGAAACGTTCTCGGTGGCGACATACTCGATGTCGCCGCGTTCCTTCGCCGCGTTGGCGGCCTTGTGGATGCGGCTCACCCACTGCTGCTCGAACGGAACCGTGTAGATTGCGGCGACCTTGAGCGGCTCCTGGGCGAAGGCGCGCATCGGCAGGCCGGCGAGGCCGAGGGCGGCGCCGGCGCCCGCCCCCTTCAGCAGGGTGCGGCGCGATACGGGCAGGATGCTGGAAAATCTCGAATGACTGGGCATGTGACCACCTCTGGTTGGCACGACAGGCTGGGTTTGATCCCGTCTTTTTATCGTTTGGTCAAAGCTATGCGAATTTTGTCGCCCGGGCAATCGGCCGCCGGGCGTCACCGAAGGCGCATAATGGGGATAAGCCGGCTAATGGCGGCTAGCTTCGCTGCGGCAGCACCCGGTCGGGTGGCCTGTGCCCGTCGAAGAACGTGCGGATGTTGATGATCACCTTCTCGCCCATGTCGATGCGGCCCTCGATGGTGGCGGATCCCATATGCGGCAGGATGACGACCTTGCCCTTCGCGGCCAGCTTGACGAGCTTCGGATTCACCGCCGGTTCATGTTCGAACACGTCAAGGCCGGCGCCCGCCAGCTTGTCCGTCTCAAGCATCTTGACCAGCGCGTCCTCGTCGATGATGTCGCCGCGCGCCGTGTTGACGAGGTAGGCCGTCGGCTGCAGCAGGGCCAGCCGACGCGCCGAAAGGAGATGGAAGGTCGCCGGCGTCGACGGACAGTTGACCGAGATGATGTCCATACGCGCCAGCATCTGATCGAGGCTTTCCCAATAGGTCGCCTCGAGCGCATCCTCGGTCGCGGGCGCGACGCGGCCGCGATTGTGGTAGTGGATGGACAGGCCGAAGGCCTTGGCGCGCCGCGCCACCGCGGTGCCGATACGACCCATGCCGACGATGCCGAGGCGCTTGCCCCAGATGCGGCGCCCGAGCATCCATGTAGGCGACCAGCCCGTCCATCTGCCGTCGCCCCTCAGCATGCCGGCGCCCTCGGTAAGCCGTCGCGGCACGGCCAGCATCAGCGCCATGGTCATGTCGGCCGTGTCTTCGGTCAGCACGTTTGGCGTGTTGGTGACCATGATCCCCTTCTGCGTGGCAGCGGCGATGTCGATCTTGTCGACCCCGTTGCCGAAATTGGCGATCAGCTTGAGGTTGGGGCCTGCCTGGGCGATCAGCGCCGCATCGATCCTGTCGGTGACGGTCGGCACAAGAACATCCGCTTCCTTGAGCGCGGCGACCAGTTCGGGCTGCGAGAGCGGCCTGTCCTCGACATTGAGCCGTGCGTCGAAGAGCTCACGCATTCGCGTCTCGATCGCGTCCGGAAGTTTCCGGGTGATCACGACGAGAGGCTTCTTCCTGCCGGCCATTGCTTCCTCGAATCCGGATCCTGTTGAGACCTCTTTAACCAAGATCGGCGACAGTTGGAAACGCCGTCGACCAGGTCCCGGTCCTCGTTTCTGTGTATCAAGCCGCCCCGCCGATGCAAAGCGGAAGCCCGGCCCGGCAGCGGTGAGTACCATACGGGAAGCGCATGTTTCGTGTAGCCATGTTCTCAGTCGATTCAATTCGGGTCAGCCTTGCAGGCGCGTTGCTGGCGGCAGGCCTTGCCATATGCGGCGCTCCGGCGCCGGCCGTTGCCCAGATCAGCGCCGTCGGCCCCAGCGGCCTGCCTTTACCGCGCTTCGTCAGCCTCAAGTCGGGCAGGGTCAATCTGCGTATCGGCCCCGGTCTCAACTATCCGGTCGACTGGCTTTACCTGAAGTCGGGCGTGCCGATGGAGATCATCCAGGAGTTCGACAACTGGCGACGTGTCCGCGACGCCGAAGGTGCCGAGGGCTGGATCAACCAGTCGCTTCTGTCGGGCCGCCGTACGGCCATCGCCGCTCCCTGGCAACGCGACAGGGAAGCCGAGATACTCCTGCGGACGCAGCCGGACACCACGTCGCGAATCGTCGCCAGAATAGAGCCAGGCGTGATCGGCACCATCCGCGCATGCAACGGGCAGTGGTGCGAGATGGAATTCTCCGGTCATCGCGGCTGGCTCAGCCAGACCCAGATCTGGGGCGCCTATCCCGGCGAGAGCTACAAGGACTGACCCGGCAGACGCTCCGGACAGGTCACTTCTGGCCGTTCGCAATCGTTACGTCCGCCTGCCGTCGCCGTTCGAACACGCGCCGTGCGTTGGGCAGGTCGTTGGAGAGGGCGCGCTTCCGCGCAGCCTCCGGCGTGAGGCCGTGGTCGACCCAGCGCTGAACCAGCCGCCGCTCCAACTCCTCCATTGGCACGTCGAGCCAGACGCTGACGTCGAACAGCGGCGACAGCCCGTACCAGGGGCTCTCCTCGAAGGTGAGGTAATTGCCCTCGACGAGCACAAACCTCGCCGTCGCCGGAACCAGCGCTGCGCCGGCTCTCGCCAGGTCTGCCTTGCGGTCGAACACAGGCACCGCGACGTCGACGTCGGCCATCCTGAGGCGTTCGAGAAGGTGGCGGAAACCGTCGAAATCGAAGGTCTCCGGCGCGCCCTTTCGCTCCGTGAGCCCCCGCGCCGCAAGCACGGCGTTGTCGTAGTGGAAGCCATCCATTGCCACGATCGCCGTCTCGCCCCCGGGAAGCAGCGGCACCAGCGCGTCGACCAACGTCGACTTGCCAGCGCCCGGCGGCCCGGCGATGGCGACCATGAGGCGCTTGCGGCCGGCGGCCTTGCGGAACAGGGTGGCTGCGAGATGGGCAATCTCGGTCATGGGCTCCTCCAGCGACGACCGCTGCGACGAGCCCAGTCTAGCGCATCCAGCGCGCGTAGTCAGACACCAGAAGATGCACAGGCGGCTCGTCCTCCTCGACCGAGGCGAAGCGGCTCACCGGCTCGGCGAAGATGTTGTCCGTTTCGTCGTCATTGACCGTCGAAACCTCGCCGATCAGGACATCGGCCTCCTCGCCCCAGAAGGCATGCCACACGCCCGGCAGCAGTGTGACGCTCTCGCCGGGCGCCAGTCGCAATATGCCGCCGGCCGGCAGACGCCGGATCACGCCGTCGCAGGGAACCGAAACCTCGGCGTCGCGGTCGATCGATCCGTCCGGCGCGGACATGAAAAGCTCAAGCGTCAGCGTGCCGCCGCCGCGGTTGATGATGTCCTCGGCCTTGACGTCGTGACGATGCATCGGGGCGATCTGGTCGCGCCGCGAGATCATGATCTTCTCGGCGTAGAGCATTCCCTTTCCGCGCACCAGGTCGGCCGCGTTGCCATTGCGCACCGTGAACAAGAACAGTCCCGTACGAGCGAAGTCGCCGGTCCCGTAGTCGGTGATGTCCCAACCAAGGCGGGCGTCTACGACGCCCGCAAGGTCGGACTTGCGTGCAATCATTTCAGCCGGCGACAGGAAGGCGAAGGGTGGCAGGGCATAGCCGTGCCGCGCGATCCAAGCCTTGGAATGGAGCAGGACCGCATTGATCTCCGAGCGTTTCATCGCCTGCCTCAGCTTCCTGCCGCGCGCGGCAAATAATACTCGATCAGGTCTTCCATATGCGCGTTGCGGCTGGCCGCGCTCTCGCCGCCCATCACCACGGCCACGATGCGCTTGCCGCCGCGCGAGGCGGATGTGGCAAGGTTGTAGCCGGAAGCGCGGATGAAACCGGTCTTCAGCCCATCGACGCCCGCCACGCGGCCGACGAGTTCGTTGTGTCCGCGGATGACCTTGCCATTGTAGGTGAAGTCGCGGTTGCGGAAATAGTGGTAGTGATGCGGGAAACGCTTGTGCAGCGCCATCGACAGGATCGCCATGTCGTGCGCGGTCGTGCGTTGCGCCGCATCGGGGAGGCCGGAGGCATTGCGGAAGGTGGTGGCGTTCATTCCGAGCTGGCGAGCCTTGGCGGTCATCATTTCGGCAAAGCGCTGCTCCGAGCCACCAAGATGCTCGGCCACCGCCGAGGCCACGTCGTTGGCCGAACGCACGCACAGCGCCAGGATGGCCGACTCGACTTCGATCGACTGGCCCGGCCTGAAGCCGATCTTGGTCGGCGGCCGGCCGGCCGCGTAGGCTGAGACGGGAATCTGGCTCGACCGGCTGAGCCGGCCGTCGTCCATCGCCTCGAAGATCATGTAGAGCGTCATCATCTTGGTCAGCGATGCGGGGAAGCGCGTGTCGCGCGAATGGCTCTCGTAGAGCACCCGCCCGCTGCTGGCATCGACCACGATGGCCGCATATTTGTCTGAAGAAAGCGGCGTCACCGCCGACTGCATCACCGCCTGGGTTGTGCAGGCCGTGAGCAGGAGCACGATGGAGAGGAGAGCTGTGACGCGGCGGAGAGGTTGCGTCGGGTCGCGGAAAATAAAGGCCAAAATCCCACCCAGCTTCAAGAAATGCGCGGATCCGAAGCAGCCGGATGATGCCCCACCACCCGCCATGCCGCAACCCGCAAGGCTGCAGGCCGATCCCTAGCGGGCAAACCTTTACGCGAAGTGTGGCCGAATTGCCGGTAACGTCGACGTGTCTTTATGGCCGGGCCCCGACAGGCGCATTCGCCCGAACTGTTCGGACAAGGCGGTCGATTCCATCCGGCCCCGAACTGGTCTAGATCATTCGCAGGGGTGGATTCGCCGCCGCCCTACGAACATGTCTCGCGCGACAGGAGGCTTGCATGGACTTCGTCCCACTCATCGACGCGATCGGCGAGCCGGCGACCGCGCTGGCTGGCGGCGTCGTGCTCGGGGCGGTTTTCGGCATCGCCGCACAGCGCAGCCGGTTCTGCACGCGCTCGGCGGTCATTGACCTGGTCCGCGACGGCGACAGGAGGGCATTCGCCGTTTGGGCGGCCGGCTTCGCCACCGCTCTGCTGGCCGTACAGATGATGCTGCATCTCGGCGAGCTCTCCGTGGCGGAAACGCGCTTCTTCTCTTCGGTCCAGAGCCTGTCGGGCGCGGTCGTCGGCGGCCTTGTCTTCGGCGTCGGCATGGCGATGACCCGCGGCTGCGTCTCGCGGCTTGCCGTCCTGGCGGCATCGGGCAATCTGCGCGCGCTCTTCGGCGTGCTCGTCGTGGCGCTGTTCGGCTACCTGACCTTCGCCGGCGCGCTCATCCCCGTCCGCGATGCCGTCGCCGGCCTGCTGACGACGGGATCGACCGGCGGCAACGACCTTCTGGCTTTCGGCGGGTTCGGCCGCCCGGTCGGCATCGTGCTGGGCATCGCCGCGCTTCTGGCGGCATTGGCTGTCGCGGCCTTGTCAAAAGCTTCGCCGGCGCGTTTCCTCGGCGGAGTTGGCGTCGGCCTGGCTGTCGCGGGCGGCTGGTGGTTCACCTGGCAGCTTTCCACGCAGGTCTTCGATCCGGTCCAGGTCGAGAGCCTGTCCTTCGTCCGTCCCTTCGCGACCACGCTGATGCTGGCAGCCGGCATGCTCGGCACGGTCGCGATCGACCAGGGCCTGCTCATCGGCACGATATCGGGCGCGGGCCTCGCTGCCGTCGCGTCCGGCGATTTCAGGATCGTGACTTTTTCGGAGCCGGGCGCGCCAGGCATCCTGCGCTATGCGACGGGCGCGGCGCTGATGGGTTTCGGCGGCATTCTGGCCGTCGGCTGCACCGTCGGCGCCGGCCTTACCGGCGGCTCCGTCCTGGCGCTGTCTTCGGTCATGGCGCTGCTTGCCATGATGTTCGGCGCGGCGCTCGCCGACAGGGCGATCGACGCGCCGAAACGATAGCAGGACCGGTCAGGCGGTCGGCTGCTTGGTCTTGCGAAGATAGGGCAGCACAGTCTCGAACTCGCCGAAGCGCTTGACTGCATCTTCATTGGACACGGCGGCGGTGATGATCACGTCCTCGCCTTGTTTCCAGTTCGCCGGCGTGGCCACCTGGTGCTTGGCGGTGAGCTGGATCGAGTCGATCGCGCGCAGGATCTCGTCGAAGTTGCGGCCCGTGGTCATCGGGTAGGTCAGCACCAGCTTGATCTTCTTGTCGGGGCCGATGACGTAGACCGAGCGCACGGTCGCGTTGTCGGCCGGCGTGCGCCCTTCCGAAGAATCGCCTGCTTCAGCCGGCAGCATGTCGTAGAGCTTGGCCACCTTGAGGTCGCGGTCGCCGATCAGCGGATAGCCGACGTCGAAGCCGGTCGCGGTCTTGATGTCGGCCTTCCACTTGTCGTGGCTTTCGACCGGATCGACCGAGATGCCGATGATCTTGGCGTTGCGTTTCTTGAAGTCGTTCTCCAGCCCGGCGACAGCGCCGAGCTCGGTGGTGCATACCGGGGTGAAGTTCTTCGGGTGCGAGAACAGCACCGCCCAGCCGTCGCCGATCCATTCATGAAAGTTGATCTTTCCGTGCGTGGTGTCGGCGGTGAAGTCGGGTGCGATGTCGTTTATGCGAAGGCCCATGGCGGTTCTCCCTTCATGTGTTCTTTGCATGAATATAGGGCGTCGCTTGTGTCCGAACGCGGGCGGCGGTCGCCGTTCATGCATCGCTACGCAGAAAATTATTCCACATTTCAGGAAAATAGAGAACTGCGTCCTCAGTGAGACGGTCCGTTGTTTCTACGGCCATTGGCGAAGTGCGCCCTCAGGCGGTCCAGCGCCTCCCCGCTCCATCCCTGTGGCTGCGTCACCTCCAGCCACGGCTCGATATGATGTTCGGGCGCATAGACATGGCCGTAGCCCATCGGGGCGGTGGTCGCCAGCGCCATGTCCAGCCCGAGCTGCAATTGCGTGACGATCGGAAACCAGCGGAAGGACGGGGACACGTCCGGTCCGCGCTGCCCGTTAAGCCATGCCGGGGCGCGGAAATAAGCGTCCGGCCGGAAGAATGTGACAGGGTCGCTCGCATACTGCAGGAATGCGATCCTGAGCGGGCCCCATTGGCTGCGCCGGTCGGCCAGCCCGTTCTGGTTGGCGAACCGGATAACCGAGCCGTCGCGGAAGCGGGGCAGCCAGGCCGGAGAACTCGGATCGCGTGCTGCGGTCACGTTGCGCCACGTCGTCGTGGAGAACGGCGCGCCGACCCACAAGGCGCCGTCGAACGGATCGTGCAGGACATCGTAGAGATCCGACGAACGATCGGAGTTGAGCGCGCCGAGGCTGAGGCCATAAAGGTAGAGGCGAGGACGGTCGTCCTCGGACAGGCTCGTCCAGTGGCCGTATACCGCGCTGAACAGCGCCTGCGCCGATTCGACGCCGTAGTCAGGTTCGAACAATAGCGCCAGCCAACTCGACAGGTAGGAATATTGCAGGGCGACCGTCGCCACGTCGCCACGATGCAGCGCTTCCAGCGTGTCCATTGCGGATGGATCGATCCATCCGGTGCCGGTCGGCGTCGCCACGACGAGCACCGAACGCTCGAACGCCCCGACCCGCAGCATCTCGGATAGCGCCAGCCGGGCGCGCTCCTCCACCGTTTCGGCGGAGTTCAGGCCGACATAGACGCGGATCGGCTCGTTCGCAGCGGACCCGACGATTTTGCCCAGTTCCTCGGCAGACGGCGTCGAGGCGACGAATTGCCGGCCTGCCCGCCCGAGCTGCTGCCACGACACCAGTGAGGCGAGACTGCCCGTGCGAGCCGGGTCGCTGGGCTTCTCGACGTCGGCCTCTATCAGCGCGTCGAAGCGCTGGAAGGATGTGTCGGCCATCCGGAGCGCACCCCGGAACAAGAGCCCGTCGATCGCCGTCCAGAACAGGCTCACGACGATCAGCAGACCGGCGACGTTGGCGATCCGGCGCGGCACCAGCCTTCCCAGACGAGTGGAGACCGCGCCCAGCATCAGTGCGAAAAGCCGCGCCAGCAGGACGATCAGCACGAAGACGAGCGTGGCGATCCCCGCGACCTCGATCGGCCGGGCGCTTTCCACCGGCGGCAGGTCCATCAGCAGTCGTAGGGAATCCTGAAAGGTCGAGGCCCGCCACAGGAAGATCGCCGCGCCCCCGGCGCAAGTAAGCGGGACGATGCGCCGTGAAGCGGCGACAAATCTCACCGGCAGCGGCGGCAGTTCGAGATAGATCCAAAGCCAATTCAGGAAAACGCCGACGCCGTAGCCCGCCGCAAAGGAGCAGCCGCTCAGCACGCCCTGATGGAGGAAGTTGCGCGGCAGTAGGCTGGGGGCGAGCGAGGCGACGAAGAACAGCGTGCCGACGATTAGTCCGGCCACGCTCAGCGACGCGCTGATCCGCACGACTGGTTGTTGCAGCATTGCCTTCTCCGCGGCCGAAGAAGACATACCCCCTGCCCACTCCGCCGGGCAACCCGTCAGCCTGTCGCGCCAGGAGGCGGCTATCGATCGCCGCGCTTCGTCTTCGGCTTGCCTGCGCCCGGTTTCCCGGGTGCGGGTTTGCCGCCCTTCTTCGCCCAGGGCTTGCGCTCCGCATGGCTTTCCGGCCGCTCGCCTTGCCGCTGGGGTTTCGGGTAGCCCACCTTGGCCGGCGGACGGGCGTCCGGGGTTTTCGGTCGATAGGGCTTTTTTCCCGACGGCGGCTTGCCGTAGGCCGGTCTTGCAGCATCCGGCGCGCCATCGAGCGGCCTCAGGAAGATCCCGTTCTGCAACTCCCGCTCAGGTCCGATCGCGGCCAGGAAGCCGTCCGCCGCGTCGGCGGCGATCTGGATATGCGTCTCCTCCTGCTGCATCCGGATCGCGCCGATCTCGTTCTTGGTGATCTTGCCTACGCGGCACAGCATGGGGATCAGCCATCGCGGCTCGGCATTCTGCCTGCGGCCAGCCGAGATCGCGAACCAGATGCTGTCGCCGAATTCCTCTCGTAATCTGGTCGGGCCTTCGCGTTCCTCCCTGCGGCCGGCGGGCGCGGCGAAGGCCTGCAACTCGATAAGGTCTTCGGGAGCGGACCTGCCGGCGCGCGACATGCGCACGCAGGCGGCCGCCACCTGCTCGGCCCCGTGACGCTCCAGCAGCGCGCGCACCAATTCGGCCTCGTCGTCACGGACGGGCTCGGCAAAGGCGGCGTCGGCGAGCAGGCGCTCGTCGTCGCGCCGGACGATCTCGTCCGCCGATGGCGGCCGTGCCCATTCGGCAGATATCTTCGCATTCTGCAGCAGCCGGTCGGCGCGGCGGCGGGCGCTCGACGGCACGATCAGCACGCTGACGCCCTTGCGGCCGGCACGTCCCGTCCGCCCGCTCCTGTGAAGCAGCGTCTCCGGGTTGGTCGGCAGGTCGGCGTGGATGACGAGTTCCAGTCCCGGCAGATCAATGCCGCGCGCAGCCACGTCGGTGGCTATGCAGACCCTGGCGCGTCCGTCGCGCATCGCCTGCAGGGCATGGGTACGTTCGTTCTGGCTCAGTTCTCCCGACATGGCGACGACGGAAAAACCGCGATTGTTGAACCGCGCGGTCAGATGGTTGACGGCAGCGCGCGTCGAGCAGAAGACCAGCGCGTTCCTGGCGTCGTAGTAGCGCAGGACGTTGACGATGGCGTTATCGCGGTCGCTCGGCGCAACGGTGAGCGCGCGATACTCGATGTCGACATGCTGGGTCTTCTCGGACGCAGTGCTGATGCGCACCGCATCGCGCTGGTAGCTCCTGGCAAGCTTGGCGATGGCGGACGGCACCGTCGCCGAGAACATCAGCGTGCGGCGCTCGGCCGGCGCGGCGTCGAGAATGAATTCTAGGTCTTCGCGAAAGCCGAGATCGAGCATCTCGTCGGCCTCGTCGAGCACGACGGCGCGCAGCAGCGACATGTCCAGCGCTCCGCGCGTAACATGGTCGCGAAGCCGGCCCGGCGTGCCGACGACTATATGCGCCCCGCGCTCCAGCGCGCGACGTTCGGTGCGCATGTCCATGCCGCCCACGCAGGAAGCGATCGACGCTCCGGTCGGCGCATAGAGCCATTCCAGTTCGCGCTTGACCTGCATCGCCAATTCACGGGTCGGCGCGATAGCCAGCGCCAGGGGGAGGCCGGCCTCCGGCAGGCGCTCTGCATCGCCAAGCAAGGTTGGCGCCATCGCTAGGCCAAAGGCGACTGTCTTGCCCGAGCCGGTCTGGGCCGAGACGAGGATGTCTGCCTCGCCCAGGGCCGGATCGATCACGGCCTCCTGCACCTGCGTCAGGGTGCGGTAGCCCTTCGCCTCAAGAGCTGCGGCAAGTGGCGGAACGATGCCTTTGGGAATTGTCATGTCATCGACTTTCGGGGTTTGCGCGCCATTGCCTGCCGCGCAGCATAGATGGCGCCGCGCTTTTCGTCATGGCGGGCGGCGGAATTAGAAGCCCGGCGACGTCGCCGGGCTGCTGCGAGAATTCGTTTCCGGGCTGCCTCAGGCAGCTTCCCGGACCTGATAGTCCTTCACGGCGGCGAACCCGATCGTCTTCCAGCGATCGGCCTCGTAGTTCAATCCGAACTCGTGCGGAGCAAGGAACACCGGGTCGCCGTCGAGGTCGCGGGCGATATCGCCGCGATGCGCCTCGATAAAGCGCTCCAGCTCGATCTTGCTGTCGGCCGATATCCAGCGGCACACGGAGAAGCGCGCCATCTCGAAGTCGACCGGCAGGCCATATTCGATGTTGAGCCGTTCCTTGAGAACGTCAAGCTGTAGCGCGCCGACGACGCCGACGATCGCCGGCGAGCCATCCTCGGGCGAAAACAGCTGCACCACGCCCTCCTCGGCCATCTGCTGCAGGGCCTCCTTGAGCTTCTTGGCCTTCATCGGATCTCCCAGCCGAACGCGGCGCAGGATTTCCGGCGCGAAGTTCGGCACACCGCGGAACAGGATTTCCTCGCCATCGGTCAGCGTGTCGCCGATCCTGAGCGTTCCGTGATTGGGTATGCCGACCACATCGCCGGCAAAGGCCTCATCCGCGGTGATGCGCGAGCGGGCAAAGAAGAACTGCGGCGCGGTCAGCGGCAGAGCCTTGCCCGTGCGCACCAGCTTGGCCTTCATGCCGCGCTGCAACGTCCCCGAGCAGACCCGCACGAAGGCGATGCGGTCGCGGTGATTGGGGTCCATGTTCGCCTGTATCTTGAACACGAACGACGTCATGCGCGGTTCGGTGGCCTCGACCTTGCGGCTGTCGGCCTCCTGCGCGCGCGGCGGCGGTGCCCAGTTGCCCAGCGCCTCGATCAGGTCGCGTACTCCGAAATTGCGCAAGGCCGAGCCGAAGAACACCGGCGTCAAATGGCCTTCGCGGAAGGCCTCCAGATCGAAGGGCCGGCAGGCCTCGCGCGCGAGCTCCAGCTCCTCGATGAATTCCGGACGCTCGTTCTCGGGCAACAGGCCGGCGACGCGATTGGAATCCGGCCCGTTGACCTTCGTTCGCTCCAGCTCGTCGTCGCCTCGCCGCACGGCATTCTCGGAGAGGTGATAGGTGCCGGAAAAGGACTTACCTTGTCCGATCGGCCAGGTGATCGGCGCCGTGTCGAGCGCCAGCTTCTGCTCGATCTCGTCGAGGATTTCGTAGGTGTTGCGCGCCTCGCGATCCATCTTGTTGACGAAGGTGACGATCGGGATGTCGCGCATGCGGCACACCTCGAACAGCTTCAGCGTTCGTGGCTCGATGCCCTTGGCCGCGTCGATGACCATCACGGCGCTGTCGACCGCCGAAAGCGTTCGGTACGTATCGTCGGCGAAGTCCTCGTGGCCCGGCGTGTCGAGCAGGTTGAAGACGTTGTCGCCATATTCGAAGGTCATCACCGAGGTGACGACCGAGATGCCGCGCTCGCGCTCGATCTTCATCCAGTCGGAGCGGGTCTGAATCTTGTCCTTCTTCGCCTTCACCTCGCCGGCGAGCTGGATCGCGCCGCCGAACAGCAGCAGCTTCTCGGTCAGCGTCGTCTTTCCCGCGTCCGGGTGGGCGATGATGGCGAAGGTGCGGCGGCGCGCCACCGCGTCGGCGATCGTCTCGGCCATGAAATGGGGTCCTTCAGAGGTCGGCGCGCTTATAGCGGCGCCTGTCGCCCCGGTCCAGCCGCGCGCGAATCTTCATGCGGCAATAGCGACGGTGCGGCAAATTCCCGACCGGAGCTCGCGATCACGCCTTCTCCAGATAGTCCGGCAGGTCGGCGATCGAATCGAGCACCACGTCGGCCAATGGCGACAGCGTCTCGCGCGTGCCCGTGCCCGAAAGCACCCCGATGGCCAGTCCGACGCCGCCGGCCCGCGCCATAGCGAGGTCGTGGCGGTTGTCGCCGACCATGGCGAGTTGCGACGGCTTCAGGCCGGTGAGGTCGCAGAAGGCGTAAACCGTGTCGGGCGCCGGCTTGGGGTTGGCAACCGCGTCGTAGCCGTAGGCCGCGACGAACATCTGCGCCACGCCCAGCGCAGACAGGGTCTGCTCGGCCCCGCCGGTGGAATCGTTGGTTGCCACGCCCAGCTTGTAGCCGGCCTGGTGCAGAGTGCCGAGCGCTTCGCGACATCCCGGCAGCACAACCGGCTTGGCGGCGCCCTCGCGCGTGGTGAACGCGTCGAACTCGTCGATCAGAGCCTGTCGAGCGCCGTTGGCGAGCTGCGGATACCAGAGCCCGACGATGTCGGCGTTGGTGCCGGCGGCGAAGATCGAATCCGCGATAAAGCGGTGGCTGGTGAAGTCATAGCCGGCTGCCGACAACAGCGCGTCGGCTCGCGCGCGGTCGCCGTCTGCTGCTCGCAACGCAAGAATGTCGCCGATCGCGAACCAGGTCGCGTGGAAATCGACAAGCGTGCCGTCCTTGTCGAACAGGATGCCCTTGATGTCGGCCAAATCGTCTACTCCGCCTGTCGCAGTTGGCGCATATGTCGCACGAGGCCGGCGGTGGAGGCGTCGCGGCCGGCGGCATCCTCCTTTCCTTCCACGACAGGAAGGAGATCGGTCGCCAGTTCCTTGCCCAGCTCCACGCCCCATTGATCGAATGCGTTGATATCGAAAAGCTGCGCCTCGACGAAGACGCGGTGCTCGTAGAGGGCGATCAGCCGGCCGAGCGTGAACGGGTCGAGCGTGCGATAGAGAATGGTCAGCGACGGACGGTTTCCGGCGAACACGCGGTGCGGCGCGATCTTCTCGACCTCCGCGGCATCCATGCCCTTCGCCAGCATCTGCGCGCGGGCCTCTTCCAGCGTGCGGCCCTTCATCAGCGCTTCCGACTGTGCGAAGCAGTTGGCGACCAGCAGGTCATGATGATGGGCAAGCCCGGGCTCGTCACCCTGAGCCGCGACCAGGAACTCGACCGGAATGACGTCGGTTCCCTGATGCAGCAGCTGGAAGAACGCGTGCTGGCCGTTGGTGCCCGGTTCTCCCCAAACCAGCGGGCCGGTCGGCGTTGACACGGGGCCGCCGTCCATCGAGACGCTCTTGCCGTTCGATTCCATGTCGAGCTGCTGCAGATAGGCCGGCAGCCGCGACAGGCGCTGGTCGTAGGGAATGACGGCGCGCGCCGGATAGCCGCAGACGACGCGGTGCCACCACCCGACAAGGCCCAGCATGACCGGCAGGTTCTCCGCCAGCGGCGCGTCCTCGAAATGCTTGTCCATCGCATGCGCGCCGGCAAGAAATGCGCCGAAATTTTCGGGCCCTACAGCGATCATCACCGGCAGGCCGATCGCCGACCACAGCGAATAGCGGCCGCCCACCCAGTCCCAGAAGCCGAAAACCCGATCCGCCGGGATACCGAAGGCAGCCACCTTGGGAAGCGCGGTAGAAACGGCTGCGAAATGCGCCGGCACCGCCGTCTCGCCCAGCTGTTCCGCGATCCAGCGGCGCGCCGTCCCGGCATTGGTCATGGTCTCGATGGTGGTGAAGGTCTTGGAAGCGACGATGAACAGCGTCGTCTCGGCGTCGAGCCCTTTCAGCGTGTCGGCGATGTGGGCGCCGTCCACGTTGGAGACAAAATGGCAGCGGGGCCCATCATGCCATGGGGCCAGCGCCAGCGTGGCCATGGCGGGACCGAGATCGGAGCCGCCGATGCCGATATTGACGACGTCGGTGATGGCCTTGCCGGTTGCGCCGCGTATGTCGCCGTTGCGCAGCCCGTCGGTGAAGGCGGCCATCGCATCGAGCACCGCCCGCACGTCGCCGGCAACATCGCGCCCGTCGATCATGACGGGATGTCCCGCCGGATTGCGCAGCGCCACATGCAGAACGGCTCGATCCTCGGTGACGTTGATGTGTGCGCCACCGAACATCGCGGCGCGGCGTTCCTCGACCCCGGCCGCCGCCGCCAGTTCGGCAAGCAGCGCGACGGTGTCCGTCGTCACCGCGCATTTGGAAAAGTCGAGCAGCAGGTCGCCAAGCGATAGTGAAAGTGCGTCGAAGCGACCGGGGTCATCTGCAAAGGCAGAGCGCATGTCGACCGGTGCCCGCTCGTCGCGATGGGCTTTCAGTGCACGCAGCGCCAAATCGAAACGTTCTCTGGTCATGCCGGTCTCCGACGTATTCTGGCGGCTAGGCCTGTGCCGACTCATAGGATGCGGCGGCGAGCGCATTCAAGCGCAAATGATGCGCCCCTCGTCCAGACGGCGGCCGGGCCGCCTCCCCGATCCCGCGCGACGTGCGCCGAATGCCATGGCCCAAGCGGCAAAGGATCAGTGGCACAAATTGGTACCATCAAATAATTTCATTGGCGCAAGCAGTTGGACCAGTCTTGAATGGCGACGCCCTCGACAGGGCCTGCTGCTGGACGAGGAACGCACGCCATGGCGACACGAACCGACCCCGCCATCTGGTCCGGACTGTTCCGGATTTCGACTGATTCCGGCCAGACTCTTCAGGCCCAGATCAGACAGGCGATCGTTGCCGCCATTCTCGACCGGCAGATCGCCGCGTCGATGCCGCTGCCCTCCTGCCGCATCCTCGCGGAGAAGCTGGGCGTGGCGCGCGGAACGGTTGTGCTGGCGTTTCAGCAACTCGTCGACCAGGGCTTCCTCATCGCCCGCGAGCGGCGCGGCCATTTCGTCAATCCGGACGTGCTGGCCACGCCGGCCAGGATGCGCGAGGCCGGCGCCCGCGAGCCGCAGGCGACCATCGACTGGAAAGCGCGGCGGCAGGTGGCCGCCTCGGACATGCCGGAGCCGACCAAGCAGGAGAACTGGATCAAGTCCTCCTACCCGTTCGTCTACGGGCAGTTCGATCCGACGCTGTTTCCCACCGCGGAATGGCGCGAATGCAACCGCATGGCGCTGGCCGTGCTGGAAATCCGCAACTGGGCGGCCGACATGGTCGACCGCGACGATCCGCTGCTGATAGAGCAGATTCAGGCGCGATTGCTGCCGCGCCGCGGCATATTCGCCAATCCGGACGAGATCATCGTCACGCTGGGGGCGCAGAACGCGCTTTACATGCTGGCGACGCTGCTGATGTCGAAGGGCTCCAAGGTGGCGATGGAAGATCCCGGCTACCCCGACGCCCGCTCCATATTCCGGCTGGCGGGGGCCGAGGTGGTGCCGGTCCCCGTCGACCGCGACGGTATCGACCCGTCCGGCGTTCCCGGCGACGCGGGCTTCGTCTTCGTGACGCCGAACCATCATTGCCCGACCATGGCGCCGCTGAGCGAGGAGCGCCGCCGCGCTCTGCTGACGCAGGCCGACAGGCATGACCAGATCATCATCGAGGACGGCTACGACAGCCAGCTCGTCGACGAGGCGCCGCAGCAGGCGCTGCGCGGAATGGATCGTTCCGGCCGCGTCGTCTATGTCGGCTCGATGTCGAAGACGCTCGCGCCGGGCCTGCGGCTTGGCTACATCGTCGCCTCGGCCGGACTGATCGCTGAACTGCGCGCCCTGCGCCGCTTCATGCTGCGCCACCCGCCGGCCAACAACCAGCGAGCCGTGGCGCTGTTCCTGTCGCTCGGGCATCACGAGGCGCTGGTGCGCCGCCTGTCGACGGCCTTCACCGAACGGCGCAGGCGTCTGGCGCAGGCGGTCGACGCGTTCCTTCCGGAATGGCGGGCAGCGGAGACACGGGGTGGCACGTCCCTGTGGCTGGAGGGGCCGCACGGCACCGACGCGCACGCGCTGGCCGAGATGGCGGCAGCGCGCGGCGTGCTGATCGAGCCCGGCTCCCGCTTCTTCGACCGTCCCGAGCGAAACGGCCGTTTCCTGCGGCTCGGCATCTCGTCGATCGCGCTCCAGCACATCGAGCCCGGCATCCGTGAACTGGCGACGGCGGCAGGCCGGCGACCGGCGGCGGCCTGATACGCCCGGCTTGGCCGGCATATCAGCACTGGCTCATCTGCGTTGGAGATGCTGGCACAATCCGGCGGCCCGCGACGGCGACATAGTCGAGGCCAAAGCTGGGAAATACGGCTCGCAGAAAGCCACCCCGGCGGCGCAGAGGTCAGTCGGGGAACTGTCGATGCCGGCCATGGTCGAGGAAGAACACGCACCCGCAGCCTCCCGTAGGGCGGGCGGCCGCGAAGCACGGCGCGCCATGCGGGCGGCGCCGCTGGCCGACGACATCAGGCCGGTGCGGGCGGGGCTGGAGGGGGGGCGCTACCGCCCGCTGGCCGACGCCGATCTCGATCGCGTCCACGAGGCGGTGCTGACCGTGCTGGAAACCGTCGGCTTCGCTAACGCGATTCCCTCCTGCGAAACGGCGTTGAAGCAGGCCGGCGCCGATATCGGCGCCGATGGCCGCATCCGCTTCCCGCGCCGGCTGGTGCTCGACACGATCAGGAACGCGGCCCGCCATTTCACGCTGCACGGTCAGGACGAGAAGCATGACATGGTCGTGCAGGGCAGGCGGGTCCATTACGGAACGGCCGGCGCTGCGGTGCATCTGGTCGACGTCGAGAAGCGCGAGTATCGCGAGTCGCTTTTGCAGGACATCTACGATGCCGCCCGCATTGTCGACCGGATGGACCACATCCACTTCTTCCAGCGGCCGATGGTGCCGCGCGACATGGTGGACCCGGCCGACCTCGACCTCAACACGCTTTATGCCTGCGTCATGGGCACGACGAAGCATGTCGGCACGTCGTTCACGGTTCGCGAGAATGTGGCCCCGGCCCTCGACATGCTCTACGCCATCGCCGGCGGCGAGGAGAAGTTCCGCGCGCGGCCCTTCGTCTCCAACTCCAATTGCTTCGTCGTGCCGCCGATGAAGTTCGCCGAGGACGCCTGCGGCGTTCTGGAAGCCTGCGTCGAGGGCGGCATACCGATCCTGCTCCTGTCGGCCGGCCAGGCCGGCGCGACCGCCCCCGCTGCCATCGCCGGCGCGGTGGTGCAGGCGGTGGCCGAGGTGCTCGCCGGCCTCGTCTACGTCAACGCGATCAAGCCCGGGCATCCGTGCATCTTCGGCACCTGGCCGTTCGTCTCCGACCTCAGGACCGGCGCCATGTCGGGCGGATCGGGCGAGCAGGCACTGCTGACGGCCGCCTGCGCCCAGATGGCGCAGTATTACGACCTGCCGGGCGGCTCGGCGGCGGGCATGGCCGATTCCAAGCTGCCCGACATCCAATCGGGCTACGAAAAGGGCATCACCGACGTGATGGCAGGGCTTTCGGGCCTCAACCTGATCTACGAATCGGCCGGCATGCACGCCTCTCTGCTCGGGTTTTGTCTCGAAAGCCTGATTATCGACAACGACATGATCGGTCAGTGCCTGCGCTGCGTGCGCGGCATCGACGTCTCCGACGCGGCCCTGTCGATCGAGGCCATTACCGATGTTTGCCTCAACGGGCCGGGCCACTATCTCGGCCACGAGCAGACGCTGCGGCTGATGCAGACGGAATACTTCTACCCCGCGTTCGCCGACCGCTTCAGCCCGAAGGAATGGAACGAGAAGGGCAAGCCCGACATCCTTCAGCGCGCCATCGCCGAGAAGCGCCGCATTCTCGACACGCATTTCCCGCGCCATGTCGCGCGGGACGTGGATGACGGCCTTCGCGCCCGCCACGCCAACATCCACCTGCCGAGAAAGGCGATGGGCTGGTAGAGCGTTCGCGATTCAGGCTGCCGATCAGCCGATGCGTTCCATGCAGATCTTGGTGTGGCCGGACCGGATGAAGCCGAGCTCGTTCGCGGCGGCCTTCGACAGGTCGATGACCCGGCCCTTGATGAAAGGGCCGCGATCGTTGATGCGCACCACCACCGACTTGCCGTTGCGCTGGTTGGTCACCCTCATCTTCGAGCCGAAGGGCAGGTTGCGGTGCGCCGCGGTCATCGCGGCGGGGTTCATCCGCTCCCCCGAGGCGGTCTTGGACGTGAGCGCGTACCAGGAGGCGCTGCCGCACTGGGCCGAGGCCGTACCGGCGGACAACACGATGACGGACGCAGCGCACAGGGCAGCCGCGAGAGGTTTGGCGATTTTCATGCAGGGATCGTCCCGTTCCGTTTAGATTTGGGCGCGCTAGGGACGAAATGGGACCATCGAACGGCCCGGCCGGACACTTTTGGCAACCGTCGGTAACATCCGGTCAGCCTTGCTACCTCCGCGATGCACGCGACGGGCGAATTCGGGAACGATTCCCGCGCTGACGCATTTGCCCCCAATCGCAAAACGCCGAGGGATTTTGTGAACGCCTCAACCGTCGAGGACACATTCTATTGTGGTCCGGCCCCGCTGCCGGACACGTTGTTGCTTGCCTGGAATTTCGATCTCGTGGCGCTTTTGCTGTGCGCCGGCCTTGTCGCGGGCCATGCTCGATGGGGAAACGCCGCACGGCGCGGGAGCTTGTGGGCGGCGGTCGCGACGCTGCTGGTTCTGTTCTGGTCGCCTCTCTGCGCGCTCACCGTGGCGCTGTTCTCGGCGCGGGTGGCGCACCATGTGCTGCTGATCGCGATGGCCGCTCCGCTGCTTGCGCTGGCCTTCCCCTTGCCGCGAAACGAGCGGCCAACCGTTCCGCTCGGTTGGCTGGCGGCGCTGCATGCACTGATCCTGTGGCTCTGGCACGCGCCCGCCGCCTACGGCGTCGCCATCGACAACGGTGCCGTCTACTGGGCGATGCAGGCGAGCCTGCTGGGCAGCGCCTTCCTATTTTGGCGCTCCGTTCTCGCCATGCACACAGGCGTAGGCGAGGCGTCGCTGGCGCTGCTCTTCACCGTCGTCCAGATGGGCATGCTTGGCGCGCTGCTGACCTTTGCCGGGGCGCCGCTATACGAGGCGCATCTCGCGACGACGCTGCCTTTCGGCCTCACCCCACTGGGCGACCAGCAGCTGGGTGGGCTGATCATGTGGGTTCCGGCCGCGCTCCCCTATGTCGCGGCCGCGCTCTGGCGCCTTTCGGCCATCCTGGCCCGCTCCACCCAGGCCGTGCGGCGATGATATGGCTGAAGCTGGTCCATCTGGCGGCGATCGCCATATGGAGCGCGGGCCTCATCAGCCTGCCCGGGCTTTATATCCGCCGCTCTCATGTTCCGGAGGGCGAGGAACTGCACCGCCTTCAAGCCCTGGTGCGCCACCTCTACACCCATATCATCTCGCCGGCGGCCTTCGTCGCGGTCGGAAGCGGCACGGCGCTGGTCTTCCTGCGCGAAGCCTGGGTGCCGTGGTTCTCGCTGAAGCTGGGCCTCGTCGGCGTCATGGTGGTGATCCACATCCTCACCGGGCTGGTGATCATCGGGCTGTTCGAAAGGGGCAGGTCCTATCCGGCCTGGCGTTTCGTCTCGGCGACGGCAGCGAGCGTGCTGGTGGTGACGCTCATCCTCGTCGTGGTGCTGGTCAAGCCCGAGCTACCAGACCTGCTGCCGGCGGCGATGTCGGAGCCCGGCGCGTTGCGGCTGCTGCTCGACGCCATCAATCCCTTTCGGAAATAATGAGGCCGACGCCGTGATCGAAGACGAGCTTGCCGCCATGCCAGCCCGCCAGACCGGTGAAGACGGCCGCCAGCACGGAGAGCAGCAGGCCGTGCGGCAGGACATGGGCGGTGTCGGCAAGGCGCAGGCCCCAATTGGTGCCGGCTATGGAGATGAGCATCATGGCGGCGACCGCATGCGTCCAGCTCGCTGCGCGAATGCGGATGCCAGGCACCAGCAGCAATTCTGCCGTGCCTACGAGACCGGCGCCGATGCCGGCCGCGAAAGCGAAGCCGGAGGACCAAAGCCCCGCCCGCAGCCAGAACGGGTCGGCCGTCCACCAGTAGAACAGGTCGCAGCCGAGTGTGGCAATGACCAGCGCGATCGGGAAATGCACGCTCATGGCGTGGATGGGGTGGCCGGCAACCGCGACGGCGGAGGCCACCGGCTTGTCGGCGACGGCCTCGATAACGGGGTTGGTGGTGTCTCTGGTTTCGTTCATCGACCTTCTCCCTTGCCGACAATTAAGCCGTCGCCGCGCCGTTTGTTCCGCGCCGCGCCGGGCATTGCCGCGGGCCTGGCATCGGCCGGCTGTTCCGGCCCGCTGTCGACGCTTCAGCCGGAGGGCCCATCGGCGCAGGCGATCGCGACGCTGTGGTGGATCATGCTGGCCGGCGGCACCGCGATCTTCCTCGCCGTGTCCCTCGTGCTGTGGCTTGCCGTCGCCCGTCCATCGGCGCTGCGGGCGACAGGCGCACGCGCAACGATCCTGTGGGGCGGCATCGTCGTTCCGTCGATCGTGCTGATGATGCTGGTGGCAGCGGCCTTCGCGCTAGGCGAGCGGCTGCTCGCCAAGCCCGGCGAGCCGCCGCCGCTGCGCATCGAAGTCGCCGCGCGGCAATGGGCGTGGGAGTTCCGCTATCCCGGCGACCGCGCGGCGCGCACGCTGGACCGGCTGGTGATGCCGGCCGGGCGCGCGGTCGATTTCGCCGTGACCAGCGAGGACGTCATCCATTCCTTCTGGATCCCGCGGCTGGGCGGAAAGATCGACGCCATCCCCGGCCATGAAAACCTCGTGCGGCTGCGTGCCGACCGGCCCGGCATCTATGGCGGCGTCTGCGCCGAATTCTGCGGCGACGGTCATGCGGTCATGCGCTTTACCGTGGAGGCGGTGACGGCGGAAGAATTCGACGCGTGGCTTGCGGGGCGCGAGGAAAGCGAGACGGGCTCATGAGCGATATCCCGCCCACCCGCCAGGACCCGATCCGCCTGCACAAGCAGCTGTCGGCTATCTGGGATACGCCGTCCGGCTGGGGCCGCCTGTCGGCCGTCAACCACACGGTGCTGGGCAAGCGCTTCATGGCGGCGGCGCTGGTGTTCTTCGCCATCGGCGGATTGCTTGCGATGCTGATCCGCGTCCAGCTCGCCACCTCGTCCACCGCTTTCGTCGGGCCGGACGTCTACGCCCAGATATTCACCATGCACGGCACGGTGATGATGTTCCTGTTCGCCATTCCGATGTTCGAGGGGCTGGCGATGTACCTGCTGCCGAAGATGCTGGGCGCGCGCGACCTCGCCTTTCCGCGCCTGTCGGCATACGGCTTCTGGTGCTACCTTTTCGGCGGCTCGATCCTGATCGCCGCGATGCTGGCCGGCGTGGCCCCCGACAGCGGCTGGTTCATGTACACGCCGCTGTCGTCGTCGGCATACACGCCAGGCATAAATGCCGATGTCTGGCTGCTCGGCGTCACCTTCGTCGAGATATCGGCGCTCTGCGCGGCCGTCGAGATCACCGTTTCGGTACTGAAGCTGCGCGCGCCCGGAATGAGCATCGACCGCATGCCGATCATGGCGTGGTACCTGCTGATCACGGCGCTGATGATGCTGTTCGGCTTCCCGCCGCTTATCCTGGGCTCGATCCTGCTTGAACTGGAGCGCGCGTTCGACCTGCCGTTCTTCGACCCGACGCGCGGCGGAGACGCGCTCTTGTGGCAGCACCTGTTCTGGCTGTTCGGACACCCGGAGGTCTACATCATCTTCCTGCCGGCGGCGGGCGCCGTGTCGATGATGATCCCGACCTTCGCCCACCATGAGCTGGTCGGCTACCGCGCCATCGTCGTCGCCGTCATCGCCGTCGCCTTCCTATCCTTCGGGCTCTGGGTGCACCATATGTTCACCGTGGGCATCCCGCATCTGGCACTGGCCTTCTTCTCGGCCGCCAGCGGGCTGGTGGCGATCCCGACCGCCGTGCAGATATTCGCCTGGATCGCGACGCTGGCGCAGGGCAGGCCGCGTTTCGACGTGCCGATGCTCTGGCTCGGCGGCTTTTTCGCCGTCTTCGTCATCGGCGGGCTGACCGGCGTCATGCTGGCGATGGTGCCGTTCAACTGGCAGGCGCACGATACCCATTTCGTAGTGGCGCATCTGCATTACGTCCTGGTTGGCGGGTTCGTCTTCCCGATGATGGCGGCCCTGTATTACTGGCTGCCTCACATCACGGGACGTGTCGGCGAGCACAGGCTTGCCGCGCCCGCTTTCTGGCTGATCTTCATCGGGTTCAACCTGACATTCTTCCTGATGCACCTGACTGGTCTGTTGGGAATGCCGCGCCGGGTGGCGAGCTACCCCGCCGAGGCCGGGTGGGACTGGCTCAACCTGCTCTCATCCGTCGGCGGCTTCCTGATGACGATCGGCTTCGCGCTTTTCGTAGTCGACATGTTCGTTCAGATACGCTTCGGCCGCGCCGCGCGGCGCAATCCGTGGGGCGCGCGCTCGCTGGAATGGGCGATGCCGACGCGGCCGACCTCCTACGCCTTCGCCTCGCTGCCGCAGGTCGATGACCGCGCCGACCGGCTGGATCCGGCCGCGCTGGCCCCGAAGCTGGCGCGCGGCGAGGGTTATCTCGGCTTCGTGCGCAATGGATGGATGGAGACGCTGGGCGTCGACATGACGACGGGGCGGCCGGAGCAGGTGGTCGTGCTGCCGCGCCAGACCTACAAACCGCTGGTCAGCGGGCTGGCGACGGGCGGCTTCGTGCTTTGCCTTCTGTTCAAGACCTATCTGTTGTCTCTCGTGATGCTGGCGGTCACGATCGCCTCACTGCTTGCCTGGACACGCGGGATGGGCGCCAGGCAAGACACCGGCCCGCTGCCGGCGGGGCATGGCGAGAGCCTGCCGCCGCACTGGCAGGCAAGGCGACCGCCGTCATGGTGGGCAATGGCGTTCACGCTTGCCGCCGACACCACGCTTTTCGCGTCGCTGCTGTTCGGAGCGCTGTTCCTGTGGCTGGTGGCCCCCGGCTGGCCGCCTTCGACCCTGCATGACCCGAACCCCGTGCTTTCTGCACTCGCCGCGGCGGCTTTGCTGGCGGCTGCCTTCGCCGGACAGCAGGCCGCAAGCCGGCTCCTTGGTGGATCGTCGCCCCTGCCGTGGTTGTCCGCCTCCGCGGCAGCCCATGTCGCGGGCGCAGTGCTGTTCCTGGTTCTGGCCCTGTCGGTCGAAGGACGCACGCTGCACGCCCATCAGGCGACCGTCTTCGTGCTCTACGCCTACGCAGGCCTCCACACCACGGTCGGGCTGATCTTCGCCGGCCACGGCGCCGTCCGGCTCCGTGGCGGTTATCTGTCAGCGGTTCGCAGCATCGACTTGAGGATCGGCAGGCTCTGGCACGACTATGCAGCTGCCAGCGGGCTCGTCGTGCTGGCCGCCTCATTCGTCCTGCCGTTGCTGGCCGGCAGCCTGGGAGACGGGCGATGAACAATGGCCGGCTCATCTGGCCGGCGCTGGGCTTCATCGTCTGGTCGTCGGCCTTCATCGCGCTCTATGCAATGCTGTCGGTCGGCTGCCGCTTCGGCTGGGACCAGGTCGAGCTGCCGGGCGGGATGAGCCTGCAACGCGCGCAGCTGATCGTCATACTCCTCGTTCATCTGGCCGCGGGCCTGCTGCTGGTGCTGTGGTTGCGGAAAACGGCCGTGGCCCGTGAAGCTGGCGCGGGGGCCTTCCTCGCCCGCGTTGCCTGGCTGGCGGCCGTTGCCGCGCTCGCCTCTACCGCCTTCAGCTTCTTCGGCGTGTTTGGCCTGTCGTCCTGCCACTGACCGGGGCGGAACCCAACGCCGTTCCGCACGTTGCAGGCACGATCAGGCAGCATCAGCCGGAGCGCCGGAAACGCCGGCGCCATCCCGCCCTCCAAGAAGAAAGCGAAAGGCTACGACAATGGGCTTTTTTTCCAAGGATATCAAAAGCATGGACGATCTCTTCGTCCATACCCTCCGCGACATCTACTATGCGGAAAAGCAGATACTGAAGAGCCTCCCGACCATGATCGACAAGGCGACCAACGCCGAGCTGAAGAAGGGGTTCGAAAAGCACATGGCCGAGACGGAGGGCCATGTCGAGCGCCTCGAGCAGGTGTTCGAGATGCACGGCGTCGAAGCCAAGGGCGTCAAGTGCCCGGCGATCGACGGCATCCTCAAGGAGGCCGACGAGATCGTTGGAGAGGTTGACGACAAGCAGGTTCTGGACGCCGCGCTGGTGGGTGCCGCCCAGGCGGTCGAGCACTACGAGATCACCCGCTACGGCTCGCTCGTGGCCTGGGCGAAGGAGCTTGGCCGCGCCGACTGCGCCGCCGTGCTGCAGAAGAACCTCGACGAAGAAAAGGCGACCGACAAAAAGCTGACCCAGCTCGCCGAAAAGCGCGTCAACCTTCTGGCGGCGGAATAGCGGCCGTCGCACTAGTAGTAGCCGGCCTGTCCCCACACCCTGCCGGCCTTCCCGGCCCGCCGCTGAGATCTCAGCGGCGGGCCGACGTGCATCCCCGGACCCTCACCCCTTGTGGCACCATTGCCATCGTGCCACCCTTGCCGTCAAAGGGAGTACCATCATGGCGGCAGTGCCACCTGTTTGCGATTTCGGCTGGAGCGGCATCGACGCGATCCTGCCGGGCACGGACGGCAACCAGCATCAGCTTTCCGATCATGTCGGACCTGGCGGACTGGTCATCGCCTTCATCTGCAATCACTGCCCCTATGTGAAGGCGGTGATCGGCCGGATCGTCCGCGACGCCGAGGCTTTGCGCGACCAAGGCATCGGTTTCGTGGCAATCAACTCCAACGACGCGGTCGCCTATCCCGAGGATTCCTTCGACAACATGAAGGCGTTCGCGCGCACCAATCGCCTTTCTATTCCCTATCTCCACGACGAGGACCAGTCGATCGCCCGCGCCTACGGCGCCGCCTGCACGCCGGACTTCTTCGGCTTCAACGCCGATATGAAACTGCAATATCGCGGACGGCTGGATGCGTCTCGAAAGGAGGAAAACGCGGACGGGCTACGCCGCGACCTCTACGAAGCGATGGTGCAGGTAGCCCGCACCGGCGAGGGTCCCCGCGACCAGGTCGCCTCGATCGGATGCTCGATCAAGTGGAAGGACGCCGGGTAGGCTTCCGCGAACGGCTTACACGAAAATCACTCTCTGGAACGGTCGATGGTCCGTCCGTGGCGCTGTGGCGGGCGGCCGCCGGCGGCGATGTTCCCTCCCAAACATTAGAAGGCGGCCGCTAGCCGCCGGACGGGAAGAAATGCCATGGACGCCTCTGCGCGCGCCCACGCCGACATAGATGGACGCTATGCCTGGATGCGGCTGCTGGCCTCCGTGCTGCTCGGCACGATCGGCAGCGTCGGCATGTGGTCGGTCGTCGTCGTGTTGCCGCAGGTCCAGGCCGAGTTCGGCGTCGACAGGGCCTCGGCCTCGCTGCCCTACACAATGACCATGATCGGCTTCGCGCTGGGCAACGTCTTCATCGGCCGCTTCGTCGACAGGGCCGGAATTCTGCTACCGATGTTCGCAGCAGCCGGCAGCCTGTTAGTCGGCTATATTCTTGCCGCGCTCAGCCCGTCGATCTGGCTGTTCGCGGTCGCGCAGGGACTGGTCGGCTTCGGCGCCTCTGCCACCTTCGGCCCGCTGATCGCGGATGTCTCACACTGGTTCGTGCGCCGGCGCGGCGTCGCGGTGGCGGCGGCGGCCAGCGGCAACTATTTCGCCGGCGCGATCTGGCCCATCGCCATGCAGCTTACCTTGCCCTCGGAGGGCTGGCGCTTCACCTATGTCGCCATCGGCCTGTTCTGCATCGCGACGATGGCGCCGCTGGCATTGCTGCTGCGCAGGCGCGCGCCGCACCACCTCCTGCCGGCCGGCGGAGCGCCGGCCGCTCCCGCCGTTCCGCAGCGCTCGATCGACCTGTCGCCGCGCGCGCTGCAAATCCTGCTCGCCATCGCCGGCGTCGGTTGCTGCGTCGCGATGTCGATGCCGCAGGTTCATATCGTCGCCTATTGCGTCGATCTCGGTTTCGGCGTGGCGCGCGGAGCCGAAATGCTGTCGCTGATGCTTGTGGGCGGCATCGTCAGCCGGCTCGCCTCCGGGTTCCTCGCCGATCATATCGGCGGCGTGAAAACCCTGATGATCGGCTCGGTGGCTCAGGGCCTGGCGTTACTGGCCTACATTCCCTTTGACGGCCTGGCATCTCTCTACGTCGTGTCGCTGGTCTTCGGCCTTTCACAGGGCGGAATCGTGCCGAGCTACGCCATCATCGTCCGCGAATATTTGCCGGCAAAGGAAGCAGGGCAGCGTGTCGGAATCGTCATCATGGCGACCATCGTCGGCATGGCGTTTGGCGGCTGGCTGTCGGGCTTCATCTACGACCTGACGGGCTCCTATTCCGCAGCCTTCTGGAACGGAATTGCCTGGAACCTGCTCAACGTCGTCATCATGGCAATGATCCTTTGGCGCACGCGACGGCCGCGCCTGCGCGCCGCCTGAAACCTACGCCTTCACATCGGATGCGTCCGGCTAGAGCATTTCCTGCCAAATCTGAACCACTCTACCGGCGGGCATTTGGTTCAAGATCGAGGGGTTCGGCGAAGGTCGTATCGGGATACGGCCGAGCTGAAGCCTGATGGATTTGGGCCAAATGCACCCGGCCCGAAGGGTTTCCCGCTGGCGGGTGCCCGGCTCGTCGCGACGCTCGACCGATGGAACAGCATCGGCATTCGCGCCTCTCCTGCCGGATCGCCTCGCCATCGGAGAAACAGAGTGGTCCAGATTTGGCAGGAAATGCTCCAAACTATCGCGTTGACGCAGGCGTTTCGGTGCCGCCCTATCCACGGAGCGAATGGGCCGACCCAACACCGCGAAAACATTTCCGCCTTCTTGTCGGACGAGACCACGTCATGAGCGCCAACCATACTCGCATCCTGCATCGAGAGCCCCATCGGATCCTGCCGGTGGCCGCACGCAGCGACGGACCGTTCGTGATCGACGCCGCCGGCAAGCGTTATCTCGACGCCTCGGGCGGGGCCGCCGTGTCATGCCTTGGCCACAGCGACCACCGCGTGATCGAGGCGATCAAGGCGCAGCTCGACCGCATCCCGTACGCCCATACCGGCTTCTTCACCAGCGAGCCGGCGGAGGCATTGGCCGAACGACTGATCGCCGACGCACCGCAGGGGCTCGGCCACGTCTACTTCGTCTCCGGCGGCTCGGAAGCCAACGAGACCGCGATGAAGCTGGCGCGTCAATATTTCGTGGAGCGCGGCGAGACGGGACGAAGGCACTTCATCGCGCGGCGGCAATCCTATCACGGCAACACCATCGCGACGCTGTCGGTAGGCGGCAATGCGGGCCGTCGGGCGCTCTATGAGCCGATCCTGCTGCCGGCCAGCCATGTCGCGCCGTGCTACGAATACCGCCACCGGCGCCATGACGAGACGGCAGAAGAATACGGGATCCGTGCCGCCGACGAGCTTGAGGCCGAGATCCGGCGACTGGGACCGGAAACGGTCATCGCGTTCATCGCCGAGACCGTGGGCGGGGCGACCGCCGGCGTGCTGACGCCGGCGCCCGGCTACCTCAAGCGCATTCGCGAGATCTGCGATCGCCACGGCGTGCTGCTGATCCTCGACGAGGTGATGTGCGGCATTGGCCGCACCGGGACGCTGCACGCCTGCGAGAAGGACGGCATCGCGCCGGACATATTGACCTGCGCCAAGGGGCTGGGGGCCGGCTACCAGCCTATCGGCGCCTGCCTGATGTCGGAGGCCATCTTCGACACCATCACCGGCGGCTCCGGCGCCTTCCAGCACGGTTTCACCTATGTCGGCCACGCCGTGGCCTGCGCCGGAGCGCTCGCGGTCCAGGAGGCTATCGCGGCGGATGGGCTGCTCGAAAATTGCCGCCGGATGGGCGCGACTCTCGAAAACGGACTGCGCGAGGCGCTCGGCGCCCGCCCCTGGTTCGGCGACCTGCGCGGGCGCGGCCTGCTGCTCGGCCTGGAGCTGGTGGAGGACCGCGCGACGAAACGGCCGTTCGACCCGGCGCTGAAGCTGCACGCGAGGATCAAGGCGGCGGCGATGGAGGAAGGCCTGATGGTCTATCCCGGCGGCGGCACCGCCGACGGCGTCGCGGGCGACCACGTGCTTATCGCGCCGCCCTTCATCATAGACGGGACCCATGTTGAACTTATCATCGAAAAGCTCGGCCGAGCCATCGACGCCGCCCTGTCATCCGCCGGAACGGCGGCGCGGTGACTCTGATGCCGAAGGCGACGTCCGCCTGGGCATAATCTCGCGGCAGATGGCAATTGCCCGGCCCGCGCGATTGACCGTCGTGGCGTTTCGGGCAAAGCTTGCCCGAAGACCATGAAGACGGGATCAGCATGAGCACCATCCGCGACGCCGCCAACGCGCGCCTCGACGACGCCGCCCGTGCCGGCTGGCTCTATTACGTGGCCGGCAACACGCAGGACCAGATCGCGGCCAAGCTCGGAGTGTCGCGCCAGTCGGCGCAACGCCTCGTCTCGCTCGCCGTCTCGGAAGGGCTGGTAAAGGTACGTATCGACCATCCGATCGCCACCTGCCTCGACCTCTCGGACAGGATGCGCCGGCGCTTCGCGCTCGACTTCATCGAGGTGGTGCCCAGCGATCCGGGCTCGGCCTCGACCACGCTTGGCGTGGCCGAGGCGGCAGCGGCCGAGATCGAGCGCCGGCTGACGGCAGCGGACCCGATCGTCATGGCGCTGGGCACGGGGCGCACGTTGAAAGCGGCCATCGAACGCCTGCCGGCGATGGAGTGCCCTCACCAGAAGGTCGTATCGTTGACCGGCAATATCGCTCCCGACGGTTCGGCAGCGTTCTACAACGTCGTCTTCACCATGGCCGACAAGGTCAAGTCGCGCTCGTTTCCGATGCCGCTGCCGGTCATCGCCTCTTCGCAGGCGGAGCGCGAGTTGCTGCACGCTCAGGAGATGATCCGCGCCACGCTCGCGCTGGCCGCGAAGGCCGACGTTACCATGGTCGGCATCGGCGACCTTGGCCCGCAGGCACCACTCTACGAAGACGGCTTCATTTCGGCCGAAGAACTGAAGGCGCTGCAGAAGGCGGGGGCAGTGGCCGAGATCGTCGGATGGGCCTTCGACCGCGACGGGCGGCTGATCGAGGGCATTACCAACGACCGCGTCGCCTCGGCGCAAATACCCTCGCGGGAGAAGTCGCTTGTCGTCGCGCTGGCGATGGGCGAGCGCAAGCTGCCGGGCATCTTCGCGGCGATCAACCGCCGCCTCGTCAACGGGCTGGTCACCGACGAGCGGACCGCCACGGCACTGTTGGCGACCTAGAGCATTTCCCCGGTCGCGGCAGAGCGAGCGCAAAGCTTCCTGCACCTCCGCCATACCTCGCATCGTCGCCCTCCTCCCGCAAACGTGGGGAAACGTCAGAAGCTCCAGTGAGGGCCTGCGCCGCCGGGGCCGTACGTAATCCGGCTCGATTCCTTCAATGCTGCGCCGCAGCATCGAATTCGGCTTGACCACTTCATCAACTGGATGAATATTTGCCCACATCATAAGCATTTGCTCATCATGGCTCTAGGGAGGATACCCATGAAACTGACAACTGCACTGTTCGGCGCGTGCTCGGCACTGGCCTTTAGCGGCGTGGCTCTGGCGCAGACCACGATCACCATCGCCACCGTGAACAATGGCGACATGATCCGCATGCAGAAGCTGACCGACGACTTCACAACCAAGCATCCCGACATCCAGCTCCAATGGGTGACGCTGGAGGAGAACGTCCTGCGCGAACGCGTCACCACCGACATCGCCGCCAAGGGCGGCCAGTATGACGTGATGACAATCGGTACCTACGAAGTGCCGATCTGGGCGAAGCAGGACTGGCTGCTGCCGCTCGACAATCTGGGCGCCGACTACGACGTCGACGACATCCTTCCTGCAATCCGCGGCGGCCTCTCGGTCGACGGCACGCTCTACGCCGCACCCTTCTACGGCGAGTCGTCCTTCATCATGTATCGCACCGACCTGATGGAGAAGGCAGGGCTTGAAATGCCCGACGCGCCGACCTGGGACTTCGTCGCCGACGCGGCGCGCAAGATGACCGACCGCGCCAACGACATCAACGGCATCTGCCTGCGCGGCAAGGCCGGCTGGGGCGAGAACATGGCCTTCCTCACGGCGACCGCCAACGCCTTCGGCGCGCGGTGGTTCGACGAGCAGTGGCGGCCGCAGTTCGACCAGCCGGAATGGAAGAACACGCTGCAATTCTACGTGGACCTGATGAAGGACGCCGGCCCGTCCGGTGCCTCGTCGAACGGCTTCAACGAAAACCTCGCGCTGTTCCAGCAGGGCAAATGCGGCATGTGGATCGACGCCACCGTGGCCGCCTCTTTCGTCTCCAATCCGAACGACTCCACCGTGGCCGACAAGGTCGGCTATGCGCTGGCACCCGACACCGGGCTTGGAAAGCGCGGCAACTGGCTGTGGGCGTGGTCCCTCGCCGTTCCCGCCGGCACGCAGAAGGCGGAAGCAGCGCAGACCTTCATCTCTTGGGCGACGTCGAAGGACTATCTTGCGCTCGTGGCCGAGAAGGAGGGCTGGGCCAACGTGCCGCCCGGCACCCGTACTTCGCTCTACGCGAACCCGGAATATCAGAAGGCGGCGCCGTTCGCGAAGATGACGCTCGACTCCATCAACGCCGCCGATCCGAACAAACCCACCGTGAAGCCGGTGCCCTATGTCGGCGTGCAGTTCGTGGCGATCCCGGAATTCCAGGGGCTCGGCACGACGGTGGGCCAGCTGTTCTCGGCCGCGCTCGCCGGCCAGATGTCGGTGGACGACGCGCTCTCGCAGGCCCAGAACGTGGCGACCCGCGAGATGACCCGCGGCGGCTATCTCAAATAGGCTTCCTCCCGAAGCCTCGGCCGCCCGGGTCCGGCCTCCGGTCCGGGCGGCCACTTTCCGGGTTCGAGCAGAAGCGCTGTCGCACGGCTTCGCGTCGCGCGACCGGATGACGGGTAGTTTCCGCGCCAGACGGATGAAGGTGAGGAGCACACCATGGCCACGCGACAGACCCGCACGCTTGCCCGCGTCATGATGGCGCCCGCCGTCATCCTGCTCCTGATCTGGATGATCGTGCCTCTGGCGATGACGCTCTGGTACTCGTTCCAGAACTACAATCTGCTCAATCCGATGGGGCGCGGCTTCGCCGGCTGGGAAAACTACTACTACTTCTACACCGACCCCGCCTTCTGGCAGTCAATCCGCAACACGCTCACGATCGTCGGCGGCGTCTTGTTGATCACCGTCGTGGGCGGCGTGCTGCTGGCGTTGCTGCTCGACCAGCCGATCTTCGGCCAGGGCGTCGTGCGCATCCTGGTGATCTCTCCGTTCTTCGTCATGCCGCCGGTGGCCGCGCTGGTGTGGAAGAACATGATCATGCATCCGGGATACGGCGTCTTCGCAGACATCGCGCGCTTTTTCGGGATGCAACCGGTCGACTGGTTCGCGCAATACCCGCTGTTCTCGATCGTGCTGATCGTCGCGTGGCAGTGGCTGCCCTTCGCCACGCTTATCCTGCTGACGGCGTTGCAGTCGCTCGACGAGGAGCAGAAGGAGGCCGCCGAGATGGATGGCGCCAACTTCCTCAACCGCTTCCGCTACCTGATCCTGCCGCATCTGGCCCGGTCGATCACCGTGGTGATCCTGATCCAGACGATCTTCCTGCTCGCCGTCTACGCCGAGATCCTCGTCACCACGAATGGCGGGCCGGGCTACGCCACCACCAACCTCGCCTTCCTGATCTACCGCACGGCGCTTCTGTCCTACGACGTCGGCGGCGCATCAGCGGGTGGCGTCATCGCAGTCATCCTCGCCAACATCGTCGCCATCTTCCTGATGCGCGCGGTCGGGCGGAACCTGGATCGATAGGGGGAAATGACCATGGCCCGGCGCATCTCCACACGCCGCAAGATCATAGCCACGGCCGCCGCCTGGAGCGTCGCCTTCGTGATCTTCTTCCCGATCCTCTACATGGTCCTCACCTCGGTGAAGACCGAGGCCGAGGCGATCGCCGGGACCAGCCTGATCCCCTCCTTCACCTTCGAGAACTATGTCGAGGTGCAGGCGCAGCGCGACTACTTCAAGCCGTTCATGAACTCCGTGATCATCGCGGTCGGCTCGACCTTGATCGGCATCATCATCGCAGTTCCCGCCGCCTGGTCGATGGCATTCTCGCCGACCAAGCGCACCAAGGACATCCTGATGTGGATGCTGTCGACCAAGATGATGCCCGCGGTGGGCGTGCTCGTACCGATGTTCATCATCTTCCGCGACACGGGGCTGCTCGACACGCGGCTGGGACTGACCGTCGTTCTCACCCTGATCAACCTGCCGATCGTCGTGTGGATGCTCTACACCTATTTCCGCGAGATCCCCGGCGAGATCCTGGAGGCAGCGCGCATGGACGGCGCTTCGCTGACAGGCGAGATCGTCTACGTGCTGACGCCGATGGCAGTGCCCGGCATCGCGTCGACGATGCTGCTCAACATTATCCTCGCCTGGAACGAGGCCTTCTGGACGATCCGGCTGACGGCGGCCAACGCCGCGCCGTTGACGGCCTTCATCGCCTCCTTCTCAAGCCCGCAGGGGCTGTTCTGGGCGAAGCTGTCGGCCGCCTCGACGCTCGCCATCGCGCCGATCCTGATCATGGGCTGGTTCTCCCAGCGACAGCTGGTGCGCGGCCTGACGTTCGGCGCGGTGAAGTAGGACCACGGGGAGGAAAGCATGGGCAACATCACGCTCAAGAACGTGCACAAGGCCTTCGGTTCGGCGGTCATCATCCCCGACATCGACCTCGACATCGAGGACGGCGAGTTCGTGGTCTTCGTCGGTCCGTCCGGGTGCGGCAAGTCCACCTTGCTGCGGCTGATCGCGGGGCTGGAGGACACCACCGCCGGCGCGATCGCCATCGACGGGGTGGACGTGACAGACGCGCCGCCGGCCAAGCGGGGGCTGGCGATGGTGTTCCAGTCCTACGCGCTCTATCCGCATATGAGCGTCTACAACAACATCGCCTTCCCGCTGAAGATGGCGAAGGTCGACAAGGCCGAGATCGACAAGAAGGTGCGCGGAGCGGCCGCTACGCTCAACCTGACCAATTACCTCGACCGCCGGCCCGGGCAACTCTCTGGCGGCCAGCGCCAGCGGGTCGCCATCGGCCGCGCCATCGTGCGCCAGCCGAAGGCCTTCCTGTTCGATGAGCCGCTGTCCAACCTCGATGCGGCGCTGCGCGGCACGATGCGGCTGGAAATCAGCGAACTTCACCACCAGCTCGCGACGACGATGATCTACGTCACCCACGACCAGGTCGAGGCCATGACCATGGCCGACAAGATCGTGGTGCTGAACGCCGGCAACATCGAACAGGTCGGCTCGCCGCTTGAGCTCTACAAGACGCCCAAGAACCTGTTCGTCGCGGGATTCATCGGCTCGCCGCGCATGAACCTCGTGACGGGCGCGGAAGCGGCAAAGCATGGCGCCAAGACCGTCGGCGTCAGGCCGGAGCATCTGAAGCTGTCCACCACGGAAGGCACGTGGAAGGGCACGGTGGGCGTCGCCGAGCATCTCGGATCCGACACCTTCCTCCATGTGCAGTGCGACGGCATCGGCCAGATCACCGCGCGCGCCGACGGCGAGTTCGGCCTCAATCACGGCGACACCGTGTGGCTGACGCCGGAGGAAGGCAAGCTGCACCGCTTCAACGAGGCCGGCGAGGCCATACGATGAGGCTTGCAGGCAGATCGGCGCTGATCACAGGCGCGGCGCGCGGCATCGGCCGCGCCTTCGCCGAAGCCTATGCCCGCGAGGGCGCGTGCGTTGCCATCGCCGACATAGACCTCGCGCGTGCAGAGGTGACCGCCAACGCCATCGGAGCGAATGCCCATGCCGTGCGCCTCGACGTGACCGACCAGGCCTCGATCGAGACGGCGATCGAAACGGTCACGGCGACTGCGGGTGGCATCGACATACTCGTCAACAACGCGGCGTTGTTCGACCTTGCCCCGATCGCCGAGATCAGCCGGCAAAGCTACGATCGCCTTTTCGCCGTCAACGTCGCCGGCACGCTGTTCACCTTGCAGGCGGCGGCGAAGTCGATGGTCGCCCGCGGCAAGGGCGGCAAGATCATCAACATGGCGAGCCAGGCAGGCCGCAGGGGCGAGGCGCTGGTCGCGGTCTACTGCGCGACCAAGGCGGCCGTGATCTCGCTGACCCAGTCAGCCGGGCTCGACCTCATCAGGCACGGCATCAACGTCAACGCCATCGCGCCCGGCGTAATCGACGGCGAACACTGGGACCATGTGGATTCTCTGTTCGCGAAACACGAGGGGCTGAAGCCCGGCGAGAAGAAGCGGCAGGTGGGCGCCGCCGTGCCTTACGGCCGCCTGGGCACGGCACAGGACCTCGTCGGCATGGCGATCTTTCTGGCCTCCTCGGAAGCCGACTACATCGTCGCCCAGACCTACAATGTCGACGGCGGCAACTGGATGAGCTGAGATGACCATGAAGCTCTCCCTTTCGACACTCGACCGCCTGCCGCAGGGCGTGGCGCGTCCTGCCTATCGGCGGTCCGATTTGAAGGCGGGCATCCTGCATTTCGGCGTCGGCAATTTTCACCGCGCACATCAGGCGGTCTATCTCGACGAGCTGTTCAACGCCGGAAAAGCGCATGACTGGGCCATCGTCGGGACGGGGGTGCTCGACGCGGAGCGCAAGGCGCGCGCCGTGCTGGCCGCGCAGGACTGGCTGACCACCGTGGTCGAGCAGGATGCGGGCCATCGGACGGCGCGGGTCACCGGAGCGATGACCGATTTCGTTACGCCCGGCGACACGGCGTCGATCCTTGCCCGGCTTGCCGATCCGGCGATCCGCATCGTGTCGATGACCGTGACCGAGGGCGGCTACTTCATCGACCCGGCTTCCGGCAGATTTAGTCCGGACGATCCGGCGATCCGCGCCGACGCTGCGGCGCCGCGCGCGCCGCGAACCGTCTTCGGCCTGATCCTCGAGGGCCTGCGCAAGCGGAAGGCCGCGGGCATCGCGCCCTTTACGGTAATGTCGTGCGACAACCTGCCGGGCAACGGCCACGTGACCGAGGATGCCGTGGCCGGGCTCGCGGCACTGGTCGATCACGACCTTTCCGACTGGGTGCGGAGCGAGGTGGCGTTTCCGAACGGCATGGTCGACCGCATAACGCCCGCCACCGGCGACCGCGAGCGTGGTCTCGTGCGCGACGGTTTCGGCGTGGAGGACGGCTGGCCTGTGTTCTGCGAACCTTTCCGCCAATGGGTGCTCGAGGATCGCTTTCCTGCCGGCCGGCCGGCGCTGGAGGAAGCGGGCGTCACCTTCGTGACCGACGTGGCACCGTGGGAATTGATGAAGATCCGCATCCTCAACGGCGGCCACGCGGCGATCGCCTACCCGGCCGCACTGATGGACATCCATTTCGTCCACGAGGCGATGGAGGAGCCGCTGGTGCGCGGCTTCCTCGAGAAACTGGAACGCGAGGAGATCCTGCCCATCGTTCCGCCGGTGCCCGGAACGAACCTCGCCGCGTATCTCGACCTGATCGTCAGGCGCTTCTCCAACCCCACCATCGGCGACACCATACCGAGGCTGTGCCAGGACGGCTCCAACCGGCAGCCGAAATTCATCCTGCCGTCGGCAGCCGACCGCATGAAGGCAGGTGAAAGCGTCACCGGCCTGTCACTCGTTTCAGCCCTGTGGTGCCGCTACTGCACTGGCGTCAGCGATTCGGGCCGGGCGATTCCGCCCAACGACGCCGGCGCGGCGCGGCTCAAGGAAGCGGCACTTCGCGCGCAGGATGATCCGGCCGCATTTCTGGCGCTGGGCGACATCTTCGGCGAAACCGGCGCGTCGCCCGTCTTCGCCGCCGCCTTCGGCCGCAATCTCGCAGCGCTCCGGGACGGCGGAACCCGCCAGACCTTGACAGACTACCTCGCGGGCCGGCTCTGATCGGGCAACCGAACGGGGATCCGCGATGACCATGCAGACCGGGCGCCAGCGCCGATGAATTTACCGCTCATCATCTTCGATTGCGACGGCGTGCTGGTCGACAGCGAGCCGATCTCCATCGCCGTCCTGCGCGAAGTGATTGCCGGCGCGGGACACGAGATCGATGAGGCGACGGCCTATCGTCTGTTTCTCGGGCGATCGATGACGACCATCAGCGAAACGCTGGCCGAAACGTTTGGCCTCGCCATCACCGACCGGCATCTTCAGGAAATCCGCCGCCAGCTGTTCGCCCGCTTCCGTGCGGAATTGAAACCCGTGGTGGGCATCCGCGAGGCGCTCGTCGCGCTGCCCAATCGCCGCTGCGTCGCGTCGTCCTCGAAGCCGGAGCGCATACGTCTTTCACTGGAAATCACCGGGCTCTTGGACTTGGCGGGGCCGAACATCTACAGTGCGACGATGGTGAGGAGAGGAAAGCCGGCGCCCGACCTGTTCCTGCACGCCGCCCGCGAGATGGCGGCGGAGCCGACGGACTGCATCGTGGTGGAGGACAGCCCCGCCGGCATCGAGGCCGCCAAGGCAGCCGGAATGCGCGTGATCGCCTTCGCCGGTGGTTCGCACGCCGCGGCCGGGGGCCTGCGCAAAGCCTTCCGAGTGCTCGATCCCGACCTCGTCTTCGACGACATGCGACGGCTTCCTGCACTGCTGGCGGAGATGTTTCGGCGGTGAGCGGAAGGTTGGTCTGCGCCGTCGACGTGGGAACGGGCAGTGCCCGGGCCGGCATCCTCGACGGCACGGGAAAGCTGCTGGGCCGCGGCGAGCACCCGATCGCGATGAACCGTCCCAAGGCCGATTTCGCCGAGCACGATTCCGAGGATATCTGGCAGGCGGTATGCAGGGCGGTGCGCGCGGCGCTCTCAGTGTCGGGTGCCGAGCCGACCGCCGTAGCCGGCATCGGCTTCGACGCAACCTGCTCGCTGGTGGCGCGCGGGCAAGCCTTCGAGCAGGTGAGCCTTTCGCCCGGCGGCGAAGCGCACTGGGACACAATCGTCTGGCTCGACCACAGGGCGCTCGCCGAGGCCGACGAATGCACGGCGACCGGCCATGCCGTGCTCGAGCATGTCGGCGGCGTCATGTCGCCCGAGATGCAAGTGCCCAAGCTGATGTGGGTGAAGCGCCACTTGCCGCGAAGCTGGGCGGCCGCAGGGCATTTCTTCGACCTAGCCGACTTTCTGACGTTCCGGGCGACCGGCGCGCGCGCGCGCTCGCAATGCACGCTGACCTGCAAGTGGACCTATCTCGCGCATCGCGCGCCGGGCTGGCGTCGTGATTTCCTGTCAAGCGTGGGTCTGGACGACCTGATCGAACGCGGCGGCCTGCCCGAACGGGCGATCCCGGTCGGGTCGGATGTCGGACCACTGACGGGAGACGCCGCGCGGGCGCTTGGGCTGACCACGGCGTGTCGGGTGAGCGCGGGGCTGATTGACGCCTATGCCGGCGCGCTCGGCGTGCTGGGCGGCTTCGCCGGCGAGCCGGCCGAGATCGAGCGGCACATGGCGCTGATCGCCGGCACGTCGAGTTGCGTGATGGCGCTGTCGGCCGAGCGCCGCTCGTTTGCCGGCGGCTGGGGTCCCTATCTCGGCGTCGCCCTTCCGGAACTGTGGATGATCGAGGGCGGGCAATCCGCGACAGGCGCGCTCCTCGACCACGTCATTCGCTGGCATGGCTCCGGCGGCGAGCCGGACGCCGCCATGCACAGGAAGATCGGCGAGCGCATCCGTGAACTGCGCGCGGCCGAAGGGCAGGCCTTCGCGGGCCGCCTGCACGTTCTCCCCGATTTCCACGGCAACCGCTCGCCGCTCGCCGATCCACACGCCGTCGGCGTCATCTCGGGCCTGACGCTCGACGCCTCCTTCGACAGCCTCGCTCGGCTTTACTGGCGCACATGCGTCGGCATCGCTCTCGGCATACGCCACATCCTGGATACGCTGAACCGGGGCGGCTTCGTCATCGACACGCTGCACGTTACAGGCGGCCATACCCGCAACCCGCTGCTGATGGAGCTCTATGCCGACGCCACCGGATGCCGCGTGGTCGAGCCGCTCGCCGACGAGGCGGTGCTCCTTGGCTCCGGCATGGCGGCGGCGACGGCGGCAGGGCTCTACCCGACACTGACGCAGGCGTGTACTGGCATGAGCCAAGGCGGCCGGGAGCGGACGCCGAATTCCGCGGCGCGCGCGACCTTCGAGCGGGACTACAGGGTGTTCCTTGAAATGCACCGCCAGCGCAGGGCGCTGGAGCGAATAGTGAGTAGTGAGTAGTGAGTAGTGAGTATGAAGGAATTCGGCGCTCGCGCGGGCACCCCCCACTACTCTCTATTCACTCTCAGAACGCCTTGAACGTCAACGTCGTCAGTGAGCGCACGATTCCCGGCACGTTGGCGACGTTGTCGTTGATGAATTTGCCGATATCGACGCCCTCCTCGATATAGACCTTCATCAGCAGGTCATAATCGCCGCTGGTGGAGTACAGCTCAGACGCCACCTCGCGCTTGAAAAGCTCGTCGGCGACCTCGTAGGTCTTGCCGGGCGAACACTGCAGCTGGACGAATACCGCTCTCATCAAATTGCTCCGCTGGCGTGGTTGCGCGCCCTTCGAGGATCGCCGTATCTGCCAGACTTCGGTCGCGCCGTCACCCCGTCAACAGTGTTTGGGTCAGCGCATGGGCCGGATCGGCGAGCCCGTCAATGACGTTGAAGTGATGCCTGTCGGGCTCCTCGACCGCCAACGTCATTGCACCGAGGCCCGTCCAGGCATTGGCCAGCAGCGCGTTCTGGCGGACGAATTCCGAGCGCTCCGCCGCCCCGACCCAACAGGCGATCCTTGCGCCCGGCAGCGGCTCCAGGAGGGCGGGGCTCTCGGCGCGGGCCTGCTGCAAGTCGAGCCTCAGGCTCTTGTTCATCTGCGTGTTGAGCAGCGGCCGCAGGTCGTGGACGCCCGAGATCGACACGGTGTTGGCGACACGCGGCCGGATATCCGCCGGCAGGGGCGTATCGGCGCAGATCATCCGCGTGACCAGATGGCCGCCAGCCGAATGGCCGACCAGCCGGATTGGGCCGGCGACCATGCCCGCCGCTGCCTCGATCGCCTTGGCCACCTCCGCGACGATGCCGCCGATGCTGATGTCCGGACAGAGCGTGTAGGAAGGCATCGCCACTGCGTGGCCATGCGCCAGCGGTCCGGCGGCCAGATGCGACCAGAGGCTCTTGTCGAGCCGCAGCCAGAAGCCGCCATGGACGAAGACGACCAGCCCCGAGGGCGCGCCTTCCGGAAGGAACAGGTCGAAACGGTTGCGCGGCCCGGTTCCATAGGTCAGGTCGCGCCGCGACCGGCCCTGCTGCGCCAGGGCTTCGCGAAAGGCCCTTGCCGGCTCCACCCAGGCGTCCGGCCAGCGCTCACCCTGCGGGATGTTGGCGCCATTGGCGTAGGCGTCATCCCAATCCCCGACACGATGATAGATCATCTCGTTCCCGCCCATTCGCGCAAATTCCTGTTCTTCGTCATTCGCCCGGAGGGCCGATCCTGTCCAGAGCCGAAAATATTTCAACCTTGAAATTTCAGGCTTGAAGCAAGCCATATTCGATGCCATGCTGACTTCACGTCAAGAGCGGGGCCAACCCGCCGGGAACACTGAACGGAGAGCGCGACGGATGAAGGTTGCGGTGCTCGGCGGCGGTCCCGCCGGCCTCTATTTCGCCATCTCGATGAAGCTGCGCGATGCCGCGCACGAGGTCGTCGTGTTCGAGCGCAACCGGGCAGACGACACGTTCGGCTGGGGCGTCGTCCTGTCAGACGAGACGCTGGACAACCTCGCCGAAAACGATCCGGCGAGCGCCGCCGCGATCCGCGAGCACTTCGCCTACTGGGACGACATCGCGGTGATTCACAAGGGCGTGCGCACGGTCTCGACCGGACATGGCTTCTGCGGCATCGGACGCATGCGGCTGTTGCTGGTGCTGCAGGAGCGCGCCCGCGAACTGGGCGTCGACCTGCGTTTCCAGACGGAAGTGGCTGACCATGATGAGGTGATGGCGCAGTACGACCTGGTCATCGCCGCCGACGGGCTCAACTCCAGGACGCGCGCGGCGTTCGCCGATCATTTCCGTCCCGATATCGACACACGCAAATGCAAGTTCGTCTGGCTCGGCACCAGGCAGAAATTCGACGACGCCTTCACCTTCATCTTCGAGAAGACCGAACATGGATGGGTGTGGGCGCACGCCTACCAGTTCGACCCCGAGACCGCGACGTTCATCGTCGAATGCAGCCAGTCGACCTGGGACAGGTTCGGCTTCGGGGCGATGAGCCAGCAGGAATCGATCGCCGTCTGCGAACGTATCTTCAGGGATCATCTCGGCGGGCACCCATTGATGACCAACGCCAGCCACATTCGCGGTTCGGCCTGGATCAGCTTCCCGCGCGTGCTGTGCGAACGGTGGTCCTACGCCAACCTCGCACTGATGGGAGATGCCGCCGCCACCGCGCACTTCTCCATCGGCTCGGGCACCAAGCTGGCGCTGGAATCAGCCATCGCCATGGCCGACTATCTGCATTCTGAGCCGACGACACAGGCCGCCTTCGCAAAGTATGAGGAGGCGCGGCGTACGGAGGTGTTGCGGCTGCAATCGGCGGCGCGCAACTCAATGGAGTGGTTCGAGGAGGTTGAACGCTATCTCGATCTCGACCCGGTCCAGCTCAACTATTCTCTGCTGACGCGCTCGCAGCGCATCAGCCACGAAAATCTCAGGCTGCGCGACCGCGCCTGGCTGGGCAGCGCCGAAAGCTGGTTCCAGCGACAGGCGGGAGCGGCCGCGAACACCAACCGCCCGCCGATGTTCGCGCCGTTCCGGCTGCGTGGAATGGAGCTGAAGAACCGCATCGTCGTCTCGCCGATGGCGCAGTACCGGGCGGTCGATGGATGCCCGACCGACTGGCACTTCGTGCACTACGCCGAGCGTGCCAAGGGTGGCGCCGGACTGGTCCACATCGAGATGACCTGCGTTTCGCCCGAAGGTCGTATCACGCCGGGCTGCCCGGGCTTCTACGCGACCGAGCATGCGGCCGAATGGGCACGCCTCGTCAAATTCGTGCACACCGAGACCGATGCGAAGATATGCGCGCAGCTCGGCCATTCAGGCCCGAAGGGCTCGACCCAGCTCGGATGGGAAGAGGACAATGCGCCGCTCGCTGACGGCAACTGGCCCCTGCTGGCTGCCTCGGCAGTGAAATGGTCTGACCGGAACCAGACGCCGAAGGCGATGGATCGCGCCGACATGGACATGGTGCGCGACCAGTTCGTCGCGTCGGCCGAGATGGCGAACCGGTGCGGTTTCGACATGCTCGAACTGCACATGGCGCACGGCTACCTGCTCTCCTCCTTCATCTCGCCGCTTACCAATCTGCGGACGGACGAGTATGGCGGCAGCCTCGAAAACCGGATGCGCTATCCGCTGGAGATATTCAATGCCGTGCGGGCAGTGTGGCCGGACGACAAGCCGGTCTCGGTGCGCATCTCGGCCAATGACTGGGTCGGCGATGAAGGCGTCACGCCGGAAGAGGCGGTCGAGATCGCACGCATGCTGCAAGCCGCAGGCGTCGACATCTGCGACGTGTCGGCGGGGCAGACCTCGACGCGGGCCCGACCGGTCTATGGTCGGATGTTTCAGACGCCGTTCTCCGACCGCATCCGCAACGAGACCGGCATGGCGACTATGGCTGTCGGCAACATCTACGAGCCCGACCACGTCAATTCGATCCTGATGGCAGGCCGCGCCGACCTCGTCTGCCTGGCCCGGCCGCATCTGGCCGACCCCTACTGGACGCTGCACGCCGCGGCAAAACTGGGCGATCGCGGCGTGACCTGGCCGAACCCGTACCTGCCCGGTCGCGACCAACTCTACAGGCTGGCCGAGCGCGGGTCCGAGCAGATGACGGGCAAGGTGTGATGACGCTGACCTTCTCCCACGCCCTCGTCACCGGTGGCGGAACCGGCATCGGAAAAGCGGTCGCGGAAGCACTGGCCGCGGCGGGCGTGGAGGTGACGATCTGCGGACGGCGCATGGAAGCGCTGGAGGCGGTGGCCGCCGTCAATCCTCGCATCCACCCGATCTGCGCCGACGTGGCAGACGAGCAGTCGGTCGCCGCGCTCTACGAAGCTGCGCAGGGCGCGCGCGGGGCGTTCGACATCGTGATCGCCAATGCCGGCACGGGCGCGAGCGCGCCAGCGCATCGCACCTCGCTGGACCTCTGGCAGCAGACGATGGCGGTGAACCTCACCGGCGCATTCCTCACCGTGCGCCCCGCGATCGAGCCGATGCGCAAGGCCGGAAGAGGCCGCATCGTCTTCATCGCCTCCATCGCCGGTCTGAAGGGCGCACCCTACATCTCGGCCTATGTCGCCTCCAAGCACGGCGTCGTCGGCCTGACCCGAGCGCTTGCCGCCGAGCTGGCGCAGACGGAGATCACCGTCAACGCGGTCTGCCCCGGCTATGTCGAGACCCCGATGCTGGAGCGCACCATCGCCAACATCGTCGAAAAGACCGGCCGCGGCGAAGACGCGGCGCGGGCGGCCATCGCCGGGGACAACGCCCATGGCCGCATCATCGCGCCCGAAGAGGTAGCCGACACGGTGATGTGGCTGTGCGGCGAAGGAGCGCGTTCGGTCAACGGGCAGGCGATCGCGCTGTCGGGGGGAGAGGCCTGATGGACGCGTTGTCAGGCACGAGCGCAGCGCCTGCCGGCAACAGAGAGCGGCTTCGGCTGTGGATCAGGCTGCTGCGCGTCGCGCGCATCGTCGAGGGCGAGCTGCGCGAGCGGCTGAAACGCGATTTCGACAGCACCCTGCCGCGCTTCGACGTGATGTCGGCGCTCAACCGCGCGCCCGAGGGCATGCTGATGAGCGATTTGTCGCGCTTCCTGCTGGTGTCCAACGGCAACGTGACCGGCATCGTCGATCGGCTGGTGTCGGACGGCTTCGTCCAGCGCTCCACCCGCGACGGTGATCGCCGCACATCGATCGTGCGGCTGACGGAAGCGGGAACGGCCCGCTTCGCGGCTATGGCGGAGGCGCATCGCGGCTGGATCGATGCGCTGTTGGGCGACGTGGGCGAAGACGACGCGCGGGAGCTTTCTGCGATGCTGAAGATATTCCGCAGCAACTGGGAGAACGAGCATTGAGCATGACGACGGTCAGAAACCTTTCGGAACTAAAGCCGAGCCACTTCCTCTGGAGTGTTGAAAGCGGCGTCGCCACGGTGAAACTCGACCGGCCGGACCGCAAGAACCCGCTGACCTTCGAAAGTTACGCGGAGCTGCGCGACACGTTCCGCGACCTCGTCTATGCCGACGACGTCGATGTGGTGGTTTTCCTGCCCAATGGAGGTAATTTCTGTTCCGGCGGCGACGTTCACGACATCATCGGCCCGTTGGTCAACATGGACATGAAGGGCCTGCTCGCCTTCACCCGGCTGACGGGCGACCTCGTCAAGGCGATGATCGGCTGCGGCAAGCCGATCATTTCCGCCGTCGACGGCGTGGCGGTGGGCGCGGGCGCGATCATCACCATGGCGTCCGACATCCGCCTGGCGACGCCGGAAGCCAAGACCGCCTTCCTGTTCACCCGCGTCGGGCTGGCCGGCTGCGACATGGGCGCCTGCGCGATGCTGCCGAGGATCATCGGCCAGGGCCGCGCGGCGGAGCTGCTCTATACGGGCCGTTCGATGAGCGCCGAGGAGGGCGAGCGCTGGGGCTACTACAACCGGCTGGTCGCAGCCGACACGCTCGAAGCCGAGGCGATGAAGCTCGCCCGGCAACTCGCCTCCGGTCCGACCTTCGCCCACGGCATCACCAAGACTCAGCTCAACCAGGAATGGTCGATGGGGCTGGAGCAGGCGATCGAAGCGGAGGCGCAGGCGCAGGCGATCTGCATGCAGACCATGGATTTCGAGCGCGCATATCGCGCATTCGTCGCCAAAGAACGGCCGGTATTCGAGGGGAACTGACCGCGATGGCCGACCGCTCCTTCCTCGACTGGCCGTTCCTGGAGGACCGTCACCGCGACCACGCGGCGCGGCTGGAGGCATGGTGCGACGCGCAACTGCCGGTCGATCATTCCGACGTCGACTCCGCTTGCCGCAGGCTGGTCGGCATACTGGGCGAGGCCGGCTGGCTCCTGCCGACGGCCGTCGATCCGCGAGACCCGCGACCGCTCGACGTGCGCACTCTGTGCATCACCCGCGAGACACTGGCGCGCCATGACGGGCTGGCCGACTTCGCATTCGCCATGCAGGGGCTGGGAACCGGCGCGGTCAGCCTGTTCGGCACGCCCGAGCAGCGGCAATGGCTGGAGCAGACGCGGCGCGGAGAAGCTATTGCCGCATTCGCCCTGTCGGAGCCGCGCTCTGGCTCAGACGTCGCCAATATGGAGATGATGGCGACAAAAAACGGTGGCGAATACGTGCTGTCCGGCGAAAAGACATGGATCTCTAACGGCGGCATCGCCGACTTCTATGTGGTTTTCGCCCGTACCGGAGACGCGCCGGGCGCGAAGGGCATCTCCGCCTTCCTCGTACCGGCGGATGTGCCGGGCCTGAATGTCGCTGAACGCCTCGACGTGATCGCGCCACATCCGCTGGCGCGGCTATCCTTCGACGACGTCCGCGTGCCTGCCTCGGCGATGATCGGCAACCCGGGCGAAGGGTTCCGCATCGCCATGTCGGTGCTGGACGTGTTCCGCTCGACCGTCGGCGCGGCAGCGCTCGGCTTCGCGCGCCGTGCGCTGGACGAGACGGTCGCCCGTGTCAGGGAACGGGAACTGTTCGGTGCGCCGCTGTTCGACCTGCAGATGGTCCAGGGGCACGTCGCCCAGATGGCGCTCGACGTCGATGCGGCAGCGCTGCTGGTCTATCGCGCCGCGTGGACGAAAGATTCTGGCGCTGCCCGCGTCACCCGCGAGGCGGCGATGGCCAAGCTCTATGCGACCGACAGGGCGCAGGACGTCATCGACAGGGCGGTGCAGCTTCACGGCGGCGACGGCGTGCGCCGCGGCCACATCGTCGAAAGCCTCTATCGCGAGATTCGCGCGCTGCGGATCTACGAGGGCGCGTCGGACGTGCAGAAAGTAGTCATCGCCCGACAGGTGATGGGAGCGTGACATGAGGCTTGGACCAAGCGCCCACAGCGACACCTTCGCCCGCGATAACCTGCCTCCGTTCGACCTGTGGCCGGACCTGCCGCAGCAGGGTTTCGCCTATCCCGACCATCTCAATTGCGCGGTCGAGCTTACCGACCGGCTGGTCGAAAAGGGTTTTGGCGACCGTACGGCGCTGATCGGCAACGGCCGCCGCCGCACCTACAAGGAGCTTGCCGACTGGACCAACCGGCTGGCTCGCGCGCTGGTCGAGAACTATGGCGTGAAGCCGGGCAATCGCATTCTGATCCGCGCGCCCAACAACCCGGCGATGGTGGCCTGCTGGCTGGCCGCTACCAAGGCCGGTGCGGTCGTCGTCAACACGATGCCGATGCTGCGCGCCGGCGAGCTCGCCAAGATCGTCGACAAGGCCCAGATCACGCTGGCGCTGTGCGACACCCGCATCAAGGACGAGCTCGTAGCCTGCGCCAAGACGAGCGGCTTCCTGAAGCAGGTGATCGGCTTCGACGGCACCGCCAACCATGACGCCGAGCTTGACCGCGCCGCGCTCGACAAACCCGTTACCTTCGAGGCCGTCCGCACCGGCCGCGACGATGTCGCGCTGCTGGGTTTCACCTCGGGCACCACCGGAGTGCCCAAGGCGACGATGCATTTCCACCGCGACATCCTGGCCATCGCCGACGGCTATGCGAAGGAAGTGCTGCACGTGACGCCCGACGACATCTTCGTCGGCTCGCCGCCGCTGGCCTTCACCTTCGGGCTGGGCGGGCTGGCCGTGTTTCCGCTCCGCTTCGGCGCTGCGGCGACGCTGCTCGAAAGCGCCACGCCGCCGAACATGATCGATATCATCGAGACCTATCGCGCGACGATATCGTTCACCGCGCCGACCGCGTACCGCGCGATGATGAAGGCCATGGACGAGGGCGCCGACCTGTCGTCTCTGAGGATCGCCATATCGGCGGGCGAGACCCTGCCGGCGCCGGTCTACGACGAATGGGAAGCCAAGACAGGCAAGCCGATCCTCGACGGCATCGGCGCCACCGAGATGCTGCACATCTTCATCACCAACCGGCTCGAAGACCGCGCGCCGGGCGTGACCGGGCGACCGGTGACAGGTTACGAGGCAAGGATCGTCGACGAACAGATGAACGAGGTGCCCCGCGGCACGATCGGCCGACTCGCGGTGCGCGGCCCGACCGGCTGCCGCTATCTCGCCGACGACAGGCAGGGGGACTATGTGCGCGACGGCTGGAACCTGACGGGCGACTCCTTCATCCAGGACGAGGCCGGACGCTTCCGGTTTGCCGCCCGCTCGGACGACATGATCCTGTCGGCGGGCTACAACATCGCGGGTCCCGAGGTCGAGGCCGCCTTGCTGGCGCACGATATGGTCGCCGAATGCGCCGTCATCGGCGCGCCCGACGCGGAACGCGGCCAGATCGTCGAGGCCTATGTCGTGCTGGTCGCTGGGGCAGCGGCCGATGGCGGAACGGTCGCCCTGTTGCAGAACCACGTAAAGGCGGCGATCGCGCCCTACAAATACCCGCGGTCGGTGAAGTTCGTGACCGCGCTGCCCAAGACACAGACCGGCAAGATCCAGCGCTTCAGGCTGCGCGAGGATGCCCAGGGATGAGCACTGCCGGGGATAAGGGCATCGACGGCGCGGAGACGGATTTCCGTCAACGCATGTCCTATGGCGACTATCTGCATCTGGAGAAGATACTCGGGGCGCAGGAGACACTCTCTGCCTCGCCCGACGAATTGCTGTTCATCATCCAACACCAGACCTCCGAATTGTGGATGAAACTTGCCATCCACGAGATGTCCGCGGCGATCACGGCCATCCGCAGCGACGATTTGCGGCCGGCCTTCAAGATGCTGACGCGCGTGGCGCGTATCTTCGAGCAGCTCAACAGCGCCTGGGACGTGCTGCGCACGATGACGCCAAGCGAGTATACGCGCTTCCGCGGCGCGCTCGGCCAGTCGTCCGGCTTCCAGTCATGGCAGTATCGCGCCATCGAGTTCCTGGCCGGCAACCGCAACCTCGCCATGCTGACGCCACATGCGCATACGCCGGAGATCGTGGCGCGGCTTGAGGATATTCTTGCCCGCCCGAGCCTGTACGACGAGGCGCTGGCGCTGCTTTCCCGCAACGGCTTCGACATCGGGCCGGACGCCGCCCGCGCCGGCTGGCGCGAGACGAGGCAGCCCAACGACGCCGTTCTCGCCGCATGGCAGGCGGTCTACCAGAAGCCGGAGAAGCACTGGGCGCTCTACGAGCTCGCCGAGAAGCTCGTCGACTTCGAGGACTATTTCCGCCGCTGGCGCTTCAACCACGTCACCACGGTCGAGCGCATCATCGGCCTGAAGCGTGGCACCGGCGGCACCGCGGGCGTGGCCTATCTCAGGCGCATGCTGGAAGTGGAACTGTTTGCGGAACTGTGGACGGTAAGGACGCAGCTTTGAAAACCGGCCGTGCGCGGCCCAACAAGAAAAAGACTGGCGCGCACTGGCGCCAACCGGAAAAATCCTGAATCGTGCGGAGCCTCAGAGGGTTCCAGGTAACAATGGGAGTTGGACGATGAAGAAAATCATAGCGGCGAGCCTTGCCGCGCTGGCCATGGGCGTGTCCGCGGCTTCGGCAGAGCCGATCAAGATCGGCCTCATCACCACGCTTTCGGGCGGCGGCGCGGGCTTGGGCGTCGACGCGCGCGACGGCTTCATGCTGGCGCTGAAGAATGCCGGCGACGCGGCTGCCGAGATCGAGGTCGTCACCGAGGACGACGGCCAGAAGCCGGAGCTGGCGGTGCAGATCGCCGACAAGATGATCCAGTCCGACCAGGTCGACATTCTGACCGGCATCATCTGGTCGAACCTCGCCATGGCCGTGGTGCCCAGCGCGGTGCAGCAGGGCAAGTTCTACCTGTCGGTGAATGCCGGACCATCGCCGCTCGCCGGCGCCATGTGCAACGAGAACTATTTCAACGTCGCCTACCAAAATGACAATTTCCATGAGGCGATGGGGCAGTACGCGGCCGAGAACTACGCGAACACCTTCATCATGGCGCCGAACTATCCGGCGGGCACCGACTCGCTGACCGGGTTCAAGCGCTTCTACACCGGCGAACTGGCCGGCGAGGTCTATACGCAGGTCGGCCAGACCGACTATGCCGCCGAGATCGCGCAGATCCGCGCTTCGGGCGCCGATTCGCTGTTCATCTTCTTGCCTGGCGGCATGGGCATCGCCTTCATGAAGCAGTATGCGGAGTCGGGCGTCGACATTCCTGTCATCGGACCCGGCTTCTCGTTCAGCCAGGACGTGCTGCCCGCGATCGGCGACGCCGCGCTGGGCGTGAAGGCATCCAGCTCCTGGGCCAAAAACCTCGAAAACGAAGCTTCCACAACGTTCGTCGAGACCTTCCAGGCCGAGTACGGCCGCCTGCCCTCGATCTACGCCGCCCAGGCCTACGACACCGCCAACCTGATCGTGTCTGCGGCGGGCAAGGCTGCCGTGAGCGACGCCGCGGCCTTCCGCGCCGCGCTCAAGGAAGCCGACTTCGACTCGGTGCGCGGCAAGTTCTCCTTCAACACCAACAATCATCCGATCCAGGACATCTACGTGACCGAGGTGGTGAAGGAAGGCGACGTCTTGACCAACCACATCATCGCGACGGCGTTCGAGGACCACAAGGACGCCTACGCAGAGCAATGCCCGATGCGGTAGAGGCTCAGCCACCGTTTCCTTCTCCCCGTTCGCGGGGAGAAGGTGCCGGCAGGCAAATGAGGGCGGCATCGGCGCTGAGGATCAGCCTCGGACGGTAGGCAGCCTCCCATCCGATCGTTCTGCGAACTGCCCTCTCCCCATCAAAGTGGCGGGGGAGTCACCCTCGCAATCATCCGCCAGCGAAGCACCGCCCCGGACCGAGATCCCGTGCAGACAGCACTCTTCATCGAACAGCTCCTCAACGGGCTCCAGCTCGGAGTGATGCTGTTTCTCATGGCAGCCGGGCTGACGCTGATCTTCGGCGTCATGGGCCTGATCAACCTCGCCCACGGCTCGCTCTATATGGTCGGGGCGTTTGCCTGCGCGGCTGTGGCTGCGGCCACAGGCTCGTTCTGGCTGGGGCTTGCCGCAAGCCTGGCCGCAGCCGCGGCGGCGGGGGCCATCATCGAGATTCTCGTCATTCGGCGGCTTTACGAGCGCGACCATCTGGACCAGGTGCTGGCGACCTTCGCGCTGATCCTGATCTTCTCGGAAGCCACCCGCTGGCTGTTCGGCTCCTTCCCGCTCTACCTCGACATTCCGAACCTGTTGCGCGGCACGGTGCCAATTCCCGGTGGCTCGCGCTACCAGCTCTATCGCCTGGCGATCATCGGCGTCGGCATCGCCGTAGCGGTCGGCCTGTTCCTGCTGATCACCAGGACGCGTCTCGGCATGCGCATCCGCGCCGGCGAGAGCGACCGGGAGATGATCGGCGCGCTGGGTGTCGACATCCGCACGCTCTACACCGTCGTCTTCGCGCTCGGCGCCGCGCTCGCCGGGCTTGCGGGCGCGATGGTCGGCGCGCTGCAATCGGTGCAGGTCGGCATGGGCGAGCCGGTGCTGATCCTGGCCTTCGTGGTCATCGTCATCGGCGGCATCGGCTCGATCAAGGGCGCGCTGCTGGGCGCGGTGTTGGTCGGCCTCACCGACACGATGGGCCGCTTCCTGCTACCGCAACTGTTCGGCATATTCATGCCGCCGTCGCAGGCGGGCATCGCCGGCGGCGCACTGGCCTCAATGCTGATCTACATCGTCATGGCCGTGGTTCTGGCCGTGCGGCCGCAGGGCCTGTTCCCGGCAGCGAAGGGGTGAAGCCATGAATTTCACCCGCGAAACCTGGATCAGCCTCGTCCTCGTACTCGTCCTGCTGACCATACCCTATGCGGCGTTGCAGCTCGGCAATCCATTCTATGTCACGCTGGCGACGCGCATGGCGATCCTGGGGCTGGCGGCCGTCGGCCTCAACATCGCTCTGGGTCTGGGTGGACTGGTTTCCTTCGGCCACGCCGCCTTCTTCGGAATCGGCGGCTACGCCGCGGGCATCCTCGCTTCCCATGCGTTCTCCGGCCAGCCACTGAACTTCGGCCTGTTTTCCGTCGCCGGCACCAATTCGATGCCGATCATCTGGATGGTCGCCATCATCGGCGGCGGCCTGCTGGCGGCGGCGATCGGGGCGATCTCGCTGCGCACCTCCGGCGTCTACTTCATTATGATCACGCTGGCCTTCGCGCAGATGACCTTCTACTTCGCCATCTCCTGGCCGGCCTATGGCGGCGAGGACGGGCTGTCTATCTTCGTTCGCAACGGATTTCCCGGCGTGAACACGCTGGTGCCGATCAACTTCTTTCTGATCTGCTACGCGCTGCTCATCGGCGGGCTGCTGGTATTCGCCCTTCTCAGGAATTCGCGCTTCGGAGCGGCCCTTCAGGCCGCGCGGCAGAACGAGGTTCGCCTCGCCTCGGTCGGCATCGCGCCGTTCCGCATCCGGCTTGCCGCCTTCGTCATCTCCGGCGCCATCACCGCGCTCGCAGGCGCGCTCTATGCCGATCTCAACCGTTTCGTCAGCCCGTCGATGCTCTCTTGGCACATGTCCGGCGAATTCATCGTGCTGATCATCCTCGGCGGCGTCGGCCGGCTGGCCGGGCCGGTTGCCGGCGCGATGCTGTTCGTGATGTTCGAGTTCATTCTCGGCGGCCTGACGGAGCGCTGGCAGCTCTTCCTCGGCCTGGTGCTGCTGGGCGTCGTGCTCTTCGCACGCGGCGGGCTGATCGGACTTCTGGCCGGGAGGGCACGCCATGGCTGAGGCCATCCTGGACATCCGCGATCTGTGCAAGAACTTCGGCGCGTTGAAGGCGACCGAGAACGTCTCTCTCGACCTTCGTCCCGGCGAGATCCACGCGCTGATCGGGCCGAACGGCGCCGGCAAGTCGACGTTGATCCACCAGATCGCCGGCACGCTCCGGCCGGACTCCGGCGCGATCGATTTCCTCGGCCATCCGGTCGGCCATCTGGGCACGGCGGAGCGGGCGCGGCTGGGGCTCGGCCGATCCTTTCAGGTCTCCTCGCTGGTGCCGGAATTTTCCGCCCTGCGCAACGTCATGCTGGCGGTACAGTCGCGCCAGGGCTCGTCGTTCCGATTCTTCAGGCCCGTGATGGCCGACGCCTCGCTGGTCGATCCCGCAATGGGGGCGCTGACGCGTGTCGGCCTGGAAGACCGCGCCCGCGTGCCGGCGGCCGAACTGTCGCACGGCGAACGGCGACAACTCGAGATCGCGATCGCCCTCGCCCTCGGCTCGAAAGCGTTCATGCTCGACGAGCCGATGGCAGGCATGGGGCTGGAAGGCTCGCGCCAGCTTACCGCGTTTCTCGACCGCCTGCGCGACGAAGCGCCGATCCTGCTCGTCGAGCACGACATGGATGCCGTCTTCGCCCTGGCAGACCGCATCTCGGTGCTGGTCTACGGACGGGTGATTGCATCGGGGAAAGTCGATGAAATCCGCAACGACAAGGAGGTCCGCCGCGCCTATCTGGGGGACGACGCATGAGCCTGCTCGAGCTCTCCGGACTGCAAACCTTCTACGGCGCCAGCCAGGCGCTGTTCGGCGTTTCGCTCGACGTCGCCGAGGGCGAGGTGGTTGCCCTTATGGGCCGCAACGGCATGGGCAAGACCACGACCATCCGCTCGATACTGGCGCTGACGCCAGCACGGGCGGGCGCCATCCGTTTCGCGGGCGGCGAGATACAGACGCTGCGGCCACACAGGATAGCACGACTCGGCATCGGGCTGGTGCCGGAGGGGCGTCGCTGTTTCCCAAACCTCACCGTGGCGGAAAACCTGCTCGCCGCCGCGCGGCCAGGCCGCTGGACGCTGGCTGAGATCAACCACCTGTTTCCGCGTCTTGCCGAGCGGCGCGACCAGATGGCGCGCACGCTTTCGGGCGGCGAGCAGCAGATGCTGGCGATCGGGCGCGCTCTGATGACCAATCCGCGCCTGCTGATCCTCGACGAGGCCACCGAAGGTCTCGCGCCGGTCATCCGCCACGATATCTGGACCGTCATCCGCACGCTGAAGAGCGAGGGCCAGTCGATCCTCATCGTGGACAAGACGCTGGCCGAGCTGTTGCCCTCGGCCGACCGCTGCTTCGTGCTGGAGAAGGGCGCAACCGTGTGGACCGGCCGTCCGGACGAGCTCACTCCCGCCCTTCAGGACCGCTATCTCGGCGTCTAACGCCGCAAGGAGGCGGGCCAGCGGGTTCGCCGATCGGAGGATTCATCCATGACCGACAGGTCAACTTCTCACGAAATCCTGCATCCAGCCAACTGGAAGAAGGCTTCGGGCTACGCCAACGGCATGCTCGCCGAAGGACGTATGGTCTTCGTCGGCGGTCAGATCGGGTGGAACGGCGACCAGGTGTTCGAGGCGAAGGATCTCGCGGGCCAGACGCGCCAGACGCTGGAGAACATCGTCTCCGTGCTGGCGGAGGCAGGAGCGAAGCCCGAGCACGTGGTGCGCATGACCTGGTACATCACCGACAAGCAGGACTATCTCGCCAACCTGAAGGGCATCGGCGAGGCCTACCGGGCGGTGATGGGCCGCAACTATCCGGCGATGGCCATGGTGCAGGTGGTTGCGCTGATCGAGGACGACGCCAGGGTAGAGATCGAGGCGACAGCGGTCATTCCGTAGTCTGCCGAAGTTGAGACCAGATCTACGGAAACACGCCTACCGCGCCGGCGCCTGGGCGACGGAGGCGCGCACGACGAGGTCTACCGGCCACAATTCGCCGCGCGTGCCCTCCTCGATGCCCGCCAGCCGAGCCGCCAGGCGCTCAGCGATGCGCTGGCCGGCGGCGCGGATCGATGAACGCGTCGTCGCCAGCGCCACGGGAAAGCTCTCCGGCTTCAGGAACGGAAAGACGTCGTCGTGGGCGATCAGCGACACGTCCTGCGGCACCGACAGGCCGGCATCGCGCAGCGCCCGCATCGCGCCCATCGCCATCAGCAGGCTGGAGCATACGATCGCCGTCGGGCCGGTGCCGGCGTCGAGAAACGCGCGCGCGGCGCGATAGCCGTTCTCCTCCGTCATGTGGACCGACCGCACGAGGGTGTCCCGCAGTTCCATACCGCTCGCCACCAGCGCGCGACGCAGACCGCGCTCGCGATGGATGGCAAAGGTCTGGCCGGAATCTCCGTTGATCAGACCGACGCGGCGGTGCCCGAGCTGGACGAGCAGCCGGCCGGCCTCGTGAAAGGCGCCCTCATTGTCAATGTCGAGATAGGGATAGTCGAATTCGAGCCCCTCCGAGCGGCCGTGGACGACATAGGGAACGCCAAGCTCGTTGAGGAGTTCGATCCGCCTGTCGCGCGGCCGGGGCGCGGAGACGTAGATAGCATCGACCTCGCGGTTGGTGACCACGCGGCGATAGGTGGCTTCCTCCTCCTCCAGCGCGGTCGGCGACAGCACCAGGTCAAGTTGGTGGGTGCGGGCGTAATCGCCGAGCCCCGACAGGAACTCGACGAAGTGCGGATCGATATCGACGCTGGCGCCGGTGGGCATGACGTAGCCGATCATGCCGGCCTTGCCGGTGGCCAGGCGCTTTGCGCTCGGATTGGGACGGTATCCGTGTCGGCGGGCCGCATCGACGACACGCCGACGCGTATCCTCCGCGACCTCCGGGTAGCCGTTCAGTGCCCGGCTCACCGTGGTCTGCGACAACTGCAGCATATGCGAAAGTTGCTTGAGGTTCACGCCGTGCCGTCCGAGATCAAAGCGCTTTGAGCAATCCTGCCACCGGCAGGGACCCGAACCGCAACTCTAGGGCCGAATGCGCCATTAGGGAAGCGCAATGGCTTGCGGCAGCGCGGAATTTCCATGCTGCTGCGCGGCAAAGTTGCCAATCTAATCGGTTTATTCCGAGGCTATTGACTTTGCGTCACAGTGATGGGCACTATCGCCCTATTCAAAGCGCTTTGGATGCCGCCGGGTTTCTGAATCGCAGCGATGGCGCGGATGGAGGTTCGCGCCCTGATCGACAGAACGATCCAACGGGAGGAAAATCATGAGGAATTCGCTGCTGGCGGGCGTGGCGCTCGCCGCGCTCGCATTTCATGCCGCGCCCGCGCAGGCGCAGCTTGCCTTCGCGCCGGGTGAAGGCGCCTTCAGCTGGGACAGCTACGAGGCGTTCAAGGCGGCCAACCAGCTCAACGGCGAGCAGATCACCATCTTCGGCCCGTGGCTCGGGCCGGACCAGCAGTTGGTCGAAAGCGTGCTTGCCTATTTCGCCGAAGCGACGGGGGCGGATGTCCGCTACACCGGTTCCGACTCCTTCGAGCAGCAGATCGTCGTCGATCTGGAAGCTGGCTCCGCGCCGAACATCGCCGTCTTTCCGCAGCCGGGCCTGGCCTCCGACATGGCCAAGCGCGGCTTCCTTGTCGATCTCGGCCAGGAAACGTCCGACTGGGTGCGCGACAACTACGCGGCCGGTCAATCATGGGTCGATCTCGGCACCTACGAGAACCAGGGCGGCGAGAAAGCCTTCTTCGGCTTCCCCTACAAGACCGACCTGAAATCGCTGGTCTGGTATGTGCCCGAGAATTTCGAGGACGCCGGCTACGAAGTGCCGGAAACGATGGAAGACCTCAAGGCGCTGACCGAGCAGATCGCCGCCGACGGCGAGACGGCGTGGTGCATCGGGCTGGGGTCTGGTGCCGCAACCGGCTGGCCGGCGACCGACTGGGTCGAGGACATGATGCTGCGCACGCAGCCGCCGGAAGTCTACGACCAGTGGGTGTCGAACGAGATCAAATTCAACGACGAGCGCGTCGTTGCCGCGATCGACGAGTTCGGCTGGTTCGCCCGCAACAACGACTTCGTCGCCGGCGGGGCAGGCACCGTCGCCTCGACGGACTTCCGCGACTCTCCCAAGGGTCTCTTCGCGTCGCCGCCGCAGTGCTACATGCACCGCCAGGCTTCGTTCATTCCGGCTTTCTTCCCCGAAGGGACGTCGGTTGGCGAGGATGCAGATTTCTTCTACCTGCCGGCCTATGCCGACAAGGACCTCGGCAATCCGGTTCTCGGCGCCGGCACCACCTTCGTCATCACCAAGGACAGCCCGGCCGCCAAGTCGTTCATCGAGTTCCTGAAGACCCCGATCGCGCATGAGATCTGGATGGCGCAGAAGGGCTTCCTGACGCCGCACCAGGGTGCCAACACGGACGTGTTCACCGACCCGACCGTGCGCAAGATGAACGACATCCTGCTCGGCGCCACGACGTTCCGCTTCGACGCCTCGGACCTGATGCCGGGCGCGATCGGCGCCGGCGCCTTCTGGACCGGCATGGTCGACTATACCGGCGGAAAGGATGCCGAAGCCGTGGCCACCGACATCCAGAACGCCTGGGACGCCCAGCGCTAGCCGTCCCCGCAGTGCCTTAAGCTCAGACCGTCCGGGGCAATCCCGCCCCGGACGCCACTTCCGGAACGTGCCGGTCTTGGGAGGCAACCATGCATCCAGCGTGGCAGGGACTGATCACCATCATAATCGGCGTCGGCGGCTGCATCGGCTATTTCTACCTGTCGAACCAGTTTCTCGACAGGGTGCTGTTTCCCGCCAGGGGCCCGAACGCGGGCCGGAACATCAACCGCGCCAACCAGATCCGGCCGTGGCTCTTCCTGTTTCCGGCATTGCTGGCGCTTGGGCTCTACCTCGCCTATCCGGTTTTCGAGACGCTGCGCCTGTCAGTGACCGACCGCAGCGCAGGCGGCGCCTTCGTCGGCCTTCAGAACTACTCCCGCATGGCGGCCGAGCCCAAATTCTGGGAGGCGATGCGCAACAACATGCTGTGGCTGATCGTGGTGCCGGCCGCGGCGACCGCCTTCGGCCTGCTTTCCGCCCAGCTCACCGATCGCATCGGCTGGGGAAATATCGCCAAATCGCTTATCTTCATGCCGATGGCGATCTCTTTCGTCGGCGCGGCGGTGATCTTCAAGCTGGTCTACGACACCCGCGGCGCCGGACAGGAACAGATCGGCGTCCTCAACGCGGTCTGGCTCGCCTTCGACGGTGGCGCCGGCTCGTTCGTCTTCCTGCGGCTCCTGCCGGCGGTCGCGCTCCTGGCCTTCGGCGCCTTCATGGCCTACGGCATCTACCTCGCGCTCAGGCCGCTGATCTGGGGCGAGTCGACACGCGGCGGCAGCGGCGGCACCTGGTGGGCGGTGCCCTTGCGGGTCGTGGTGGCACTAGGGGCCGGTTGGCTCCTGTGGCTGTCGCTGCGCTCGGCCATCTCCGTCATGGTGGTCACGCTGCCCTATGGCCAGCCACAGACCTGGTTGACCATCCCCTTCTGGAACAATTTCTTCCTGATGGCGGTGCTGGTCTGGATCCAGACCGGCTTCGCCATGGTCATCCTGTCCGCCGCCCTGCGCGGCATCCCGGAGGAGACGATCGAGGCGGCCATCATCGACGGCGCCACCCCGTTCGACGTCTTCTTCAAGATCAAGGTACCGCAGATCATGGGCACCATCGTCGTCGTATGGACGACGATCACGCTGGTCGTGCTCAAGATCTTCGACATCGTCTTCGCCATGACCAACGGCCAGTGGGAGACGCAGGTCCTGGCCAACTACATGTACGACAAGCTGTTCCGCGCGAATGACTGGGGAATCGGCTCGGCCAGCGCCATCGTCATCATGATCCTGGTGACCCCGATCCTCATCTGGAACGTCTACAACGCGCGCAAGGAAATGCGCTGAGGGAGGCCGCAACCATGTCGTCCATAGCAGGCAAGAAATCCGGCCTGACCTGGGCCGTGCATATCTCGGTCGTGGTGCTGGTCGCGCTGTGGCTGTTCCCCACCGTCGGGCTGTTCATCTCGTCGTTCCGCACGGCCGACCAGATCTCCACCAGCGGCTGGTGGAACGCTCTCTTCACGCAAGAGCAGAACCTGGTGCTGCGCACCGGTGACCCCTCGACCCAGACCCGCGACGGCGACCTATACGTGATCGAGGGCAATTTGTTCGGGCAGGCCGCAGCAGGTTCGATTTCGGCCTGGGGCGTGTCTTCTCGCGCCATCGCCGACTATGCCCCCGGCGACACCGCGCCGATGGGCGACGGCGCCGAGATCACCGTGCAGGCCGATGGCGAATACCGCCTGCAGGGACCGGCGGAGTTCTCGGGCAGCCGCGGCCCGCGCGTCTTTGCCACCGCCAGTGCGCCGCCCGAATTCACCGTCGGCAACTACGACCAGGTGCTGTTCAGCGGCTCCACCACCGATTCGATGGCGCGCGCATTCTTCAATACGCTCACCGTGACGATCCCGGCGACCGTCATCCCGATCGTGATCGCCGCCTTCGCCGCCTATGCGCTGGCATGGATGCGTTTTCCCGGCCGCGCGCTGCTGATCGCGGCGATCGTGGCGCTGCTCGTGGTGCCGCTGCAACTCGCGCTGATCCCGCTTCTGCGGCTGCATCTCGGCATCGGCATAGGCAAGGGCTATCTCGGCGTCTGGCTCGCCCATACCGGCTTCGGCCTGCCGCTGGCGATCTATCTGCTGCGCAACTACATGGTCGGCCTGCCGCGCGACATCATCGAAAACGCCAAAGTGGACGGCGCGACGGACTTCCAGATATTCACCCGGATCATCCTGCCGCTATCCTTCCCCGCGCTCGCCTCCTTCGCCATCTTCCAGTTCCTGTGGACCTGGAACGATCTGCTGGTGGCGCGCGTCTTCCTGATCGACGCGACGGGCGAAACGACGGTCATGACCAACCAGATCGTCGAGCTGCTCGGGACGCGCGGAGGCAACTGGGAGATTCTCGCCACAGCCGCCTTCGTCTCGATCGCGGTGCCGCTGCTGGTGTTCTTTCTGATGCAGCGCTATCTCGTCCGCGGCCTCCTGGCCGGCTCCGTGAAGTAGGGAAAGGACTGCGATGAACGCCCTGGCGACCGCCGAACACCAACCGAGCGCGGTACCGGAACCCGACCGCGACTGGTGGCGCGGCGCGGTGATCTACCAGATCTATCCGCGCTCGTTCCAGGATTCGGACGGCGACGGCATCGGGGACCTGCGCGGCATCCTGATGCGGCTGCCGCACATCGCCGAGCTGGGGGCCGACGCCATCTGGATCTCGCCGTTCTTCAAGTCGCCGATGGCGGATTACGGCTACGACGTCTCGGACTATCGCGACGTCGACCCGCTGTTCGGTACACTTGAAGACTTCGACGCCGTGGTCGCGGAGGCCCACCGGCTCGGGCTGAAGGTGATGATCGACCTAGTGCTTTCGCACACGTCGGACCAGCACGCCTGGTTCAGGGAAAGCCGCTCGTCGCGCGACAATGCCAGGGCGGACTGGTACTGCTGGGCCGATGCCAGACCGGACGGCACGCCGCCCAACAACTGGCTGTCGATCTTCGGCGGTTCGGCCTGGGAGTGGGACTCGCGCCGGCAGCAATATTACCTGCACAACTTCCTCGGCAGCCAGCCGGACCTCAATTTCCATAACCGGCAGGTCCAGGACGCGCTGCTGGACGCGACACGATTCTGGCTCGAGCGCGGGGTCGACGGCTTCCGCCTCGACACGATCAACTTCTATTTCCACTCCGAAGGGCTGGAGGACAACCCGCCACTCGCAGCGGAGAACCGCGACTATTCCACCGCGCCGGCGGTCAATCCCTACAATTGGCAGGATCACCTGTTCGACAAGAGCCGGCCGGAGAACATCGGCTTCCTCAAGCGCTTTCGCGCGCTGCTCGACGAATTTCCCGCCGCTGCGGCCGTCGGCGAGGTGGGCGACGCGCAACGCGGGTTGCAGATCGTCGCCGACTACACGGCCGGGAACGATCGGATCCACATGTGCTATTCGTTCGACTTCCTGTCGCCTGACAAGATCAGCGCCCCGCGGGTGCGCGAGGTGCTGGAGGCCTTCGGCGAAGTGGCGGCCGATGGCTGGTCGTGCTGGGCCTTCTCCAATCACGACGTGATGCGGCACGCCTCGCGCTGGGCGGCAAGCGAAGAGGACAGGCTGGCCTATCTCAAGGTCGTCTCGGGACTGCTGATGGCACTCCGCGGCTCGATCTGCATCTATCAGGGCGAGGAAATCGGCCTGCCCGAGGCGGACCTCGCCTTCGAGGACCTGCACGACCCGTACGGAATCAGGTTCTGGCCGGAGTTCAAGGGCCGCGACGGCTGCCGCACTCCGATGGTTTGGGAGTCCAACCGGCCAAATGCCGGGTTCTCCGAGGCCAAGCCTTGGCTGCCGGTTCCGGCCGAGCACATCACGCTCGCCGTCAATACGCAGGATGGCGACGAGCATTCGCTGCTCGAGCACTATCGCCGGATGCTCGGTTTCCGGCGCGACCACCCGGCGCTGATCAAGGGTTCGATCGCCTTCCACAACACAGAGGGCGACGTAGTCGCCTTCACGCGGCGCCACGGCAATGAGCAAATGCTGTGCGTGTTCAATCTGGGCAGCCGAGCGGAGGAGCTGACTTTAGCCGGTGGCATGAACCCGGTTTCGGTGCCCGGGCACGGTTTTTCCGGCACTGCGTCGGAGGGAACGATCAGGCTCGGTCCCTATGGCGCATGGTTCGGACGCATCGCCTGATGAATTGACGTCAAACAGGCGCCACCAGCGCCTATGGGGAGGAAACCATGGCTGATCTTCTGCTTACGGATGTCCGCAAGGCCTACGGCAATATGGAGATCCTTCACGGGATCGATCTCGACATCAAGTCGGGCGAGTTCATCGTCTTCGTCGGGCCGTCGGGCTGCGGGAAGTCGACGCTGCTGCGCACCATCGCCGGGCTGGAGCAGATCACCGGCGGGACGCTGGAGATCGACAATCTCGTCGTCAACGACATGCCGCCCTCGCAGCGAGGCATCGCCATGGTGTTCCAGTCCTATGCGCTCTATCCGCACATGACCGTTTACGACAACATGGCCTTCGGCATGCGGCTGGCCAAGAAGAGCAAGCAGGAGATCGACGAGCGGGTGAAATACGCCGCGGGCATCCTCCAGCTGACCAAATATCTCGACCGCCTGCCAAAAGCGCTTTCGGGCGGCCAACGCCAGCGCGTGGCCATCGGCCGCGCCATCTGCCGCAATCCGAAAGTGTTTCTGTTCGACGAGCCACTGTCCAACCTCGATGCGGCGCTACGAGTGGCGACCCGCATCGAGATCGCCAAGCTCAAGGAGCAGATGCCGAATACGACGATGATCTACGTGACCCACGATCAGGTGGAGGCGATGACGCTCGCCGACCGCATCGTGGTGCTGAAGGACGGGTTCGTCGAGCAGGTGGGCTCGCCGATGGAGCTCTACCGGCACCCCGGAAATCTGTTCGTTGCCCAGTTCATCGGCTCGCCGGCCATGAACATCGTCCCGGGAACGATCGAGCGGGCAGGCGGAGCGACGACCGTAAGGCTCGCGTCGGGCACGACGGCGCATGTGCCGATCGTCACGCCGGCCGCCGCCGCCGGCAACGCGATCAGCTTTGGCGTCCGCCCGGAAGATTTGCGGGTCGCCGGGGCCGGCGACGAGGTGTTGCTGGAAGGCAAGGTCGACTACATCGAGCAATTGGGCGAGGTGCAGCTCGTCTATGTCGAGAACGGCAATGGCGGCGAGCCGCTCGTGGCCAAACTGCCCGGCAACGCACCGGTCGAGCGTGGCGAGATGCTGCGGCTGACCGCCTCGCCCGGCGACCTGCACATCTTCGACGCCGACGGGCGTTCGTTCGCCCGAGAGACGTACCAGCAGGCTGCGCAGTAACCGGTTCGCAAGACGCTCCGCTTGCGATCACATCGGCATACTTTTCCTCCGGTGGCCCCGCGCTTCGACTTCCCGCAAGGGAAGGGCGCGGGGTTTGCCGTTGTCGGTGTCAGGCCAGAGCAATCTGGAGCGAAGCGACGAAGATCGCAACGAAGCAGTCAAACCCGAAATCCGTCCAGGCGGGCCCGCGTGGGGACGCGAGCCTCTGGGGCATGCCGTGGTCATTATTGACAAGCAGCGCTTGCTCATCGGCACAAGCGACGGCGCGCTCCGCATCCGGGACCCGGCCGCCCGCACCATCCGCCTAACTTCACTGCGCCGTAGAGGGCACGCTCCGCATATCGGGATACCGGCTCAGGCTTCTGCGACATAGACCTCGCGCGGCAGCGACGAGAGTATCTCCGGCCCGTCGGCGCGCAGTACGACGATTTCCTCCAACCTTATGCCGAAGCGGCCGGGCAGGTAGATGCCCGGTTCGATCGAGAAGGTCATGCCCTCCTCCAGCACCGTCTCCGACGTGGCGGTGATGTAGGGCGGCTCATGGCCGTCGATGCCGATGCCATGGCCGGTGCGGTGGACGAAAAATTCGCCGTAGCCGGCATCGGCGATCACGCGTCGCGCAGCTGTGTCAACGTCGCCGGCTTTCACGCCGGGCCGCGCGGTGGCCAGCGCCGCCTGGACGGCGCGCTCGACGATGGTGTGCACCTGGCCGTAGCCCTCAGGCGGACGGCCGACCACCGCCATGCGCGTGATGTCGGACGGGAACCCCTCGCGCCGACCACCGATGTCGATGACGATTGCGTCGCCCTCCTCGAGCGTGCGGTTTCCGGTCTGGTGGTGGGGGAAGGCGCCGTTGGGTCCTCCGCCGACGATCCAGAACGCGGGCGCCGCGCCTTCCGAAACGAAGTGGTCCTTGATCACCTGCGCCAGCTCGCGCTCGCTCATGCCGGCGCGAACCGTAGCGAAGGCTTTCTGCATCGCCCTGTCGGCAATGGCCGCGTTCATGCGAAGCCGGACGATCTCGCCTTCGTCCTTGGACATGCGCAGCCGGCCAAGCGTGCGTTCTGTGAAGGCATGGGTCGCGCCCGGCACGACGCCAAGCACCAGCAGTGCGAAATCGGCCCGCATGGTCTCGTCGAGGACGACGCTCTTCGCCCGCGTCGCGCCGACATCGGCAAGGGCGGCGGCGAGCGCCGCATCCGGCCCATCCGCATCGGCCCAGCAATGGAAGACGATGTCTGTCGATTCCCGCGTGCCTTCGGCATTGAGCACCGGCATCAGGAACGCCTCGCGCTCGGCCCCGACCAGAAGCAGGCACGGCCGCTCGTCGGGATGCGGGTGGAAGCCGAGCAGCCAGTCCATGTGAGAGCCGGGCGCGATGGCGACCAGATCGGCGTTCTCGGCCTGCATCGCCTTGCGCAGGCGGGACAGGCGTTCGGCAGTCGGATGGGGCATTTCGTTCCTCGTCTAAGACGTCCGGGCACCTGCTCGGTCGGATACGGCGGTGCAAAACGGTTCGATGGGGCAGTGGTTGCAGGCCGGCCGCGGCCCACGCTAGGGCCAAACTGCCCCAAGGCTTGGAGCAGGGGATATCGACCGCAGCCGAGCGCTCGCCGGTATCTCCCGGCAACCGGGCACGCAGCCCGCGCTCGCGCACGACCCGCTCGATGCGATGCAGACCGCAGGACAGCCCCCGGACAGCAAGCCGTTGGTGGGCCGCTTGCGTGCTCTAGAATCTCGGAATTCTGGACCGACGTCGCTCGCGCTTGGGAGCGGCTTGCTCAGCCATTCATTAAATGGGATCGACAGCGCCCTTAGCCACCTAATCATCCAGGCGCCAATCATCTGACCCGGCAGCGCTATGGGCGGCAATGTAGCCGAACGTCAGTGCTGGACCCAATGTGATGCCGGCGGCGGGATAGCGTCCGCCCATGATCGAGTTGGCGTCGTTCCCACAGGCAAATAGGCCGTCGACCGCGCGGCCGTCGGACGACAGAACGCGTGCGGCCGCATCGATGGGAAGTCCGATCGATGCTCCGATGTCGCCTGGATAGAGGCGGACCGCATAGTATGGTCCGGCCTCCCAAGGAGCCAGACACGGGTTCGGGATGACGGACGGATCGCCCAGATAGCGATTGTAAGCCGTCGAACCCTTTCCGAAGTCAGTATCCTCGCCGGTCTGGGCGAAATGGTTCAACCGCTCGATTGTCGCGACAAGTGTCTGGCTATCGACCTGAATTATGCCCGCCAGCTCTTCGATGCTTCTGGCGCGCTTCAGATAGCCAGACCGAACATACGAGGCGAGAGAGGCTGGGGAAGGTCTGACTGCGCCCAGACCATAACGCCTCAGCGCCGCATGGTTCGCAAGAAGCCAGAACGGAGCTTCAGGTTGCGTGGCGCCCTTTCCGAGCATGGCGGAAACGAAATCGTGGTAGCTAGCAGCCTCGTTGACGAACCGCCGGCCCCTGCCGTCGATCGCGACTATGCCTGGCTTTGCCCGGTCGAGAAACAGGTGCGGAAACGGTCGCGAACTTCCGTCCGTCTGCGGCAGGAGCGACACCGGTGCGTAGAACAGCGGCTCGGCGTTGCCGGTATCTGGCCGGACGCCAACCGCTTTCGCAAGCTCGACGCTGTCACCCGTGTTGTCGACCGGCGACATCGACCAGTGACCGAGCTGCGCGTCGTGCGGGTGAAGTACACCTGCCAGTTCGGCGCTATGAGGCGCGCCGCCGCCCGCAAGGACAACACCCCTTCTGGCGGTGATGATCCGCCTTCCGTCGGCCTCGGCTATCTCAATACCGGTCACCGCACCGTTGGTGACGACGAGGCGATCGGCGCGCGTATTGATCAACACTTGAATATCGCGCTCGAAGACTGAGGCGGCCAGTCGCCCAACCATTGCGCTTCCCAAAACCAGACGGGTCGCGCGGCGATGAACGGCCAGGTCGCGAACGTGCCGGGCGAGAATACCGACCGCGTGTAGCGCCGACTTCGGACTGTTCATCAAGTTGAACATATGCGGAATGTCGGCACGACCGACCATCATGCCGCCAAATGTCGTGAACTCCCTGATAGGCGGGCGGATCAAGCGCAACCTGCCGGCGAGCAGGCGCCCGTCAAAGTCGAGCGGATCGAGCACCCTGTAGCCGAGCGCCGCGCCGGGCTGGTCTGGATGATAGTCGGGAGCGACGGGCCGCACGGAGAATTTGAGGTGCGTGTGCGCTTCCATGAAGCGAACCATCTCGGGCCCGGCCCGCAGGAATGCGCGCCACAGTTCCGGTCGGCCGTGATTGCCGATTTCGTGATGAAGGTAGTCCAACGCCTGTTGCGTCGGCTCCTCGGCACCGGCAGCAACCTGATGCGGATTGTTGGGAATCCAGGTCGCGCCGCCGGAATAGGCGGTGGAGCCGCCGATCCACGAGGTCTTTTCAACGATCAGAACGCGCAGGCCGAGGTGGTGAGCTGTGAGCGCGGCCGACATGCCGGCCGCGCCCGCCCCGACGATCACGAGATCGTAGATGTCAGACATGCTCAGGCGATATCTCCGGGACGCGGATAGCGGCCAAGCGTCCAGCCCCCGTCGATCCGGATCGTTTCGCCGGTGATGAAGCTGGCTTCCTCGGAAATTAGGAAAACGGCGCCAGCGGCGATGTCTTCAGGCTTGCCGGCGCGCCTCAGCGGGCATTGGTCGATGAAGATTTGTCTGCGCCATGCCTCTGTACGGATACGCTCCGCAGTCAGCGGCGTTTCGATCAGTCCCGGCGCGAGCGCGACAACCCGAATGCCCAACGGACCGTAGTCGGTGGCCATTTGGCGGGTCATTCCCGCGACCGCCGCTTTCGACGTCGAGTAGGCGGCCGAGCCGGTCGCGCCGATGAGCGAATAGATCGACGCGGTGTTCAGGATCACGCCGCCGCCGGTCTTCATTTTCGCGATCGCCGCGCGCGACAGCCGGAACAGCGACTTGACGTTGACCTCAAGATAGCGCTGAAGCGTATCGTCGTCGCAATCCTCGGCCATGCCTCCACCGCCGATGCCCGCATTGTTGACGAGCACATTCCAGTCCCAGCCATGGCGCGCCATTTCGGATTCGATCTGAACTGGAAGTGTCACGTCCGTAACATCGGCCACGAGAATCTCGATGCGGCCGGGCCCTGCGCACAGGGACGCCGTTTCCGACAAGCCGGCCTCGGAAAGATCGACTGCAAGAACATCGCCTCCATGTTCCACAAATGCCCTCGCCATCGCGCGCCCGATGCCACTGCCTGCGCCGGTCAAGACGATCGTCTTTCCTGAAAGTCTCGTCATGTCATGCTCCTCCCAACGTGCCGACGGACGCGCCGCCATCGATGATCAGCGTCTGTCCGGTGATGAAGCCGGTGCGTGGATCGGCGAGAAAGCCGACCGCTGCAGCGATATCCTCGGGGCGGCCGAGACGACCGATCGGCTGCCGCTCGGCCAGGGCGGCCCGCGCCTCCTCGTCCCAAGCGTCGAGGATGGCTGTCTCGATGACGCCGGGCGCGATCGCGTTGACAAGAATGCGCTTCGGCGCGAGGTCGAGCGCCATCGCACGGGTCAGCCCGACGACGGCGGCTTTCGACGCCGCGTAGTGAGCGATCGACCGCGCGCCCAGCCAGCTGCGCGAAGCGATGTTGATAATCCTGCCGTCGGCCTTCATGCGGCGCGATGCGGCCTGGGACAGCGTGAAGACGGGAACGTAATTGACCTCCATCATGCGACGCAGATCACCAGCCTCCAACCGATCGAACTCGATCACGTCGAAAATGCCGGCATTGTTGACGAGGACGTCAACCCGTGGGAGGCCGTCGATCTCGGCTTTGACCGCCGCTTCGTCCCGAAGATCGATACCGCCCGCGGTCACGTCCAGACCACGATCGCGTAGCTGGCCGGCGGCGGCCTCGACCCTGCCCGCCGAGAGGTCGAGCATCCGCACGGAGAACCCATCGGCAGCGAGACGCTCGGCGGCAGCCAGTCCGATGCCGCCGGCGGCACCGGTCACGACCGCGACCGGCTTTCCGGGATTGGAATTCATAACGGCTCCTTGCTTGGTTTGCGTATCGCCGCGGAGAAAGCCGGACCGGGCGCCTCCCGGTCCGGCTATTGAGATCTAGCGGATCCCCCAGGTTTCCACGTCGATCGGATCGAACAGATTGGCCTTGAGAAGCTCGGTCAGCCCTTCCTCGGTATACGGTTGTCCAAGTCCGCCAAGCAGGCCGACCCATTTGTCGACATAGACCTGGAAGCTCGCGAAAAGCGCTTCGGGATCCTCGACGCCATGCGACGCCTTGGCGATGCCCGCCATGTCACCGACGCCGTTTGCCACCCATACGTCGTAGGCGTTCTGCAAGGTCTCGTCGGGCTCCATGACAGCGATCCCGCGTTGGCGCGCCGCTTCGAGCGCTTCGCGCGCCTCGCGGTCGTAGGCGATCTGCAACCTTGCCATGCTCGCAGCGGAAACGTCGAAGATCGCGCGGCGCTGCTCTGACGTCAGTCCGGCCCAGAAATCTGGATTGTAAGCCCAGGTCACGCCGCCATAGAATGGGCTCATCGCGAGAGTCGTGATGCCGCCGGTCACTTCCATGAGGGTCGCACCACCCGTCAGGTGCGAGGTGTCCGACGCGGTGCAGTCTACGGATCCGCGCTCGAACGCCGTATAGATTTCGTTCGACGGGACGTTCACGCCGACAACGCCGATATCCTGCCCGAAGCGCGCCCAGCCGCCGCCGGGCATACGCACGCGCTTGCCCTGCATGTCGGCAAGCGTCGCAACCGGTTCGCGGCAGATGAAGTTGTACTCCGGAACCGCATAGCCGCCGCCGAAAAGCACACCGTTGTCGAACCAGTCGTTGAAGCCTGCCGGCTCGTTCATCATGAAATCGGTGAACGCAAACGCCATGACGAACGCGTCCGGCGTGATGAAGCCCATATCCGCCAGGGCGTTCGAGACGCGAAGGTCGGACGGCGTATAGGTGGCAGTGTGGAAGCCCGCCTGCGCCAGCCCGTCCGCAACGCCCTGCATGGTCGACTGGGCCGGGATCAGCGAGCCGCCGACGAACACCTCGAACGATACCTCGCCGTTCGTAGCCGCCTCGACGTCCTTCGCCCACTTCACGTGACCTTCGCGCGTGATGACGTGGTTCGGCTCCAGCCAGCTCGAAAACATATGCTGGGCATGTGTCGCGCCCATCGATGCAAGCGCGGTTCCGCTCGCCAGCGCTAGAATAAGCAGTCGTTTCATTTTCAAGTCTCCTCCAAGGTTGAACTATTTCGCCATCATGCTCGGCAGCCACAGCACGATGGCCGGGAAAGCGATGAGCAAGGCGATGATCAGAATGTCCATGACGACGAACCACATCGCTCCGCGGAACACGGTGGTCAGCGGAACCGCGCCGCGCAGGGCGGAATGGATGACGTAGACATTGAGCCCGACGGGCGGCGTGACGAGACCGATTTCCAGAAGCTTGATCACGATGATGCCGAACCAGATCATGTTCACATCCGCCGCACTCAGAAGCGGCAGCAGGATCGGCAGCGTGAGCAGCATCAGGCCGATCGAATCGATGAACATGCCGAGCACGATGTAGATGATCGCGATCATGATGATGAGCGTCAGCGGGTCGGACCCGACCGACAGCATCGCATCCGAGATCACGCGAGGCAGTCCGGTCAGCCCCATGAAGCTCGTGAACATGCTCGCGCCCATCGCGATGATGAACAGGACGCTCGTACCGCTTGCCGCGTCACGAAGGGCGTCGCGCATCATATGAAATGACAATGTGCGCCGAAACATCGCGATGACGACGGCCATCCCCGCGCCGACGGCGCCGGCTTCGGTCGGCGTCATGACACCGGTGAAGATGCCACCTAGGACGCCCATGATCAGGAGCGGCAGGGGCCAGACCTCGAAAAGGGCAGCCTTCAGTTCCCCAGGCTCCGGCTCCTTGTCGACGGCCGGTGCCAGTGAGGGATTGAATTTCACGCGCAGGACAATCATGCCCATATAGATCAGCGCCGAGAGGATGCCCGGTATGAAGCCGGCCATGAACAGCGCGCCGATCGATTGCTGCGTGAAGATTCCGTACAGGATCATGAGAATGGACGGCGGGATGAGCGCGCCGAGCGTTCCCGAGCCGGCGACGCTGCCGGTTGCGAGGGCTCGGTCGTAACCGGCGCGGATCATCTCCGGAATGGCGATCCGGGACATTGCGGCTGCCGTTGCAACGGAACTTCCCGAAGCCGACGCGAAAAGCGCCGTCGCGCCGACCGCCGAACAGGCCAGACCGCCCGGCACGCGCCGCAGGAGAATGCGCATCGCCTGAAACAGCCCGCGCGTCAGCCCTGCGTGGCTTGCGACGTAGCCCATGAGCAAGAACATCGGCACGGCGCTGAACGACCAGTTCGCGATGAACTGGAACGGCACTGCGCGCACGAGCCCCCAGGCAGCATTGAGATTGGTTGCCGCCCATATGCCGCAAAACGACACCAGAATGAGAACGATGCCGATGGGAAGGCGCAGGGCGATGAGGCCCAGAACGGCACCGACTCCAAGGAAGCCGATTTCAAGACGGTCCATCAGAGGGTTCCTTCGTTGAGATCGGCGCTTCCGGTCAGGTCGTCACGCGCCCGGGAGTCGAGACACAGCCGCCCGAAATGCCAAAGGCAGACGAAGCCGGCGAGCGCGAAGCTGATCGGCAGCACGAAGCGGCTGGGCCACACGACGACGGCCACCGGCCCCATGACCACCTCGTTGCGCGAGAAGGAGCGAAGCGCGTCGGCCCATGTGATGTAGGACAGTCCGGCATAGGTGGCGGCGCAAACAGCGAGGACCAGCGCCATGCAGGCGACCTTCATGAACTTGGGCATCATGTTGAAGAAGATGTCGACCGCCACGGCCGAGCGCGTCAGCTCGACGAAGGCGAGCGGAAAGAAGACGGCCCAGACCATGTAATAATAGGACACCACCTCCAGCGTCCCCTGTATCGGACGGTTGGCGACGTACTTCATGAAAACATCGGCGCAGACGTGGATCATCATCGCCAGAAGCAGTAAGGCGGACAGGTCCACCAGACGCTCCGAAAGCCATTTCATTGCTCTCCGGTCCATGGCGCCCTCACTGCATCCGATAGCCGCCGTTGATGTCGAGAACGGCGCCGGTCATGTAGGCGGCGCCAGGCGACATCAGATAAGAGACGGCGCTGGCGACATCGTCCGGCTCGCCGATCCGCCCAAGCGGTATCGCGGAAGCGGCAGCGGCTTCCTGGCCCGGCGCCAGCGACAGGCGCAGCATCGGCGCGTCGATCAAGCCGGGCGCGACCGCGTTGACCGTGATGCCCAGCGGCGCGGCCTCTCGCGCCGCTGCCTTGGTGAGCGACATGACCGCGCCTTTGGATGCAATGTAGCTGGCGGACGACCTGTAGCCGCCAAGCTGCGCCGCCACCGAAGCGAAGGTCACGACCCGGCCGTTGCGCGGCTTATTCTCCTCGCTCCATTGGCGAAGATAGGCGCGCAGGCACAGGAAGAGGCCGCGCGCGTTGACCGCCAAATGGTCGTCGAAATCGGCGAGATCCATCTCCGCCAGCGGCGAACGCGTCCCGTCCGGGCGCAGCCGCAACAGTCCTGCGGCACTCACCATCGCCTCGACCGGACCGACCGACGCAACGGCGGATGCAAAGACGGCTTCGACATCGCTCTCGCTTGCGACATTGCAGGCAAGTCCGACATGCCCGTCGCCGGGCAGCTCGGCAGCCAGCGAGCGCGCACGGTCGATATCGAGGTCAGTTGCGATGATCCGGCATCCGTCCTGCGCAAGCCGCAACGCAACGGCGCGCCCTATACCGCCACATGCACCGGTAATCAGCGTCGTGACGCGCTCGCGCGTCCCGGCAGCTACAGGAACCATTGAATTCCTCCCTTTTGTATCCAATCAAACATCAGGCAGGCAATTGTCAACTCAAAAACTGACGTGTATTGATTGATTGGATACAATTTGGAGGAAGCGTGTCTCACACCTCAACCCAGTCGACAGCGCAGATCCTGCGTGAACGCATTCTTGAGGGAACGATCCCGCCAGGGACGACGCTGCGTCAGGATGCATTGTCGCAAGAGCTCGGCGTTTCGCGAACGCCGCTTCGCACGGCGCTGGCGGAACTGGCTCGCGACGGCCTCGTCACCTACGAAGCCAACAGGGGATACTCGGTCCGGAGCTTCGATCTCGCCGATATTCGCGCGGCCTTCGAAGTGCGGGCCGCTCTCGAAGGGCTGGCCTGCAGTCTGGCAGCAGCCAAGATAACGGACGAACAGCTCTCGATCCTTCAGGGCTGTGTGGAGGCGGGCGACGCAATCTTGTCGAAACGGCGGCTAGATCCCGATGATCTGGCGCCCTACCGCCGCCTCAACGTGGAGTTTCACGAAACGATCATCGCCGCGAGCGGAAATCCGTGGGTGACAGACTTCGTCAATCGCGCTCACCACGTGCCGCTGGCTTCCGATCGGGTTTTCCTCTGGGAGGACTACGACATCATCCACCGGTCGCATAACGACCATCACCGCATTCTGGAGGCGCTGCGACAAGGCAGCGGAAAGCGCGCGGAGATGCTGATGTGGGAGCATGTCACCTTTGCCGGCGAGGTTCTTGTCGAGCGCGTCGCGCCGAAGCTGCAGGGCCAGTCCACGGCCATCTCATTCCTCAACACCTTCCAGGAATTGAAATGAAACTCTACTTCTCGCCCGCGTCACCCTATGTACGGAAAGTCATGGCCTCCGCCTGGCAACTTGGCCTGCAAGACGAGGTGGAAAAGCTGCCCAGCGCGGCAAGTCCCGTCAAACGCGACATGACCATCGCGCCGGTCAATCCGCTGGGCAAGGTGCCGACGGCCTTCCTGGACGATGGCACCGCGCTGATCGACAGCCGAACGATCTGCGAATACCTGCATTCTCGCGCGCCGGAGAAGGGGTTGTTTCCCGATGTAGGCCCGGACCGCTGGGAAGCGCTGCGTCTTCACGCGATCGCGGACGGCGTAATCGACGCCGCCTTGCTTGCAAGGTACGAATTGGCGATGCGCCCCACCGGCATGCGCTGGGACGACTGGACACGCGGCCTGATGAGCAAGATCGACGCGGGCGTCAGCGCACTGGAACTGTCGGTGGCCAACTTGGAAACCCCGCACATTGGCACCATCACCGCGGGATGCGCGCTCGGCTACCTCGATTTCCGGTTCCCCGACCTTGACTGGCGCAAGGGCAACGACCGGATCGCCGATTGGTGGTCCAAATTCGCCACTGCACGCTGCATGACTGAGACCTTGCCTACATCGTAGCGGGCCAAGGACGATGCTGCATACCCGTAGCAGGGTGTTACTATTCGATGCGGATATGAAGTGCCTGCTTTTGGAAGCTATTGCTCGCGCGGTGGGGTGCCGTGCGGAATTGGAGACGACCGTCAGTCAAGACCAGCCTGATGGTCAAGCAGTTCCTGCCGCACCGTCTCCGGCGCGTTGACGCGCTGCCGGGTTCCGCCCAAGCGCGCCGGCAGCTTCGAAGGCCTGGCTGATCCTCCTGAAGCTCATGGCGATGTGCGCCCGCCTGATATGGCCGGCGGCGGCGAGGTCGCCGTGCGACACCGCCTCGGTGATGTCGGCAACCTCGCGCTGGAAGATGACGAACTCGTCGTTGAGCAGTTCCTCGTAGACGCTGAGGCGCGAGGCCGTCTTCAGCCAGATGCGCGTCGTCTGGTAGTAGAGCCGCTCGCTGATCGCGCGCAGCGGCTCGTTCGCCGTCAGGCTGTTGAACAGGTGGAAGAACTCCATGTTGATGCGCGAGAATTCGCGCGGATCGCCCTCGCGCACCATCCGGTCGCAGCGCGCCCTGATCTCGTGGAAGCGGCCGACGAGCGCCGCGTCGACGACGGCCGGCGACAGCTTGCCCACCAGCTCGGCCAGCTCGACGCGCAGCTCGTAGACCTGCGCCAGCTCCTCGACGTCGATGTCGGTGACGATCGTGCCGACCCCGTGGACCGAGCGCAGGAGCCCCTCGGCCTCCAGCTTGACGAGCACGCGGCGGATCGGCGTGCGCGAGACGCCGAACTCCTCGGCAAGGTCTTCCTCGCGCAGGCGTTCGCCCGGCGCATAGTCGAGCAGGCTGATGCGCGTCCGCAGGATCTGGTAGATGCGCTCGAAACGGCCTCGCGCGCCCTCGTCGGCCGGCCTGGGACCGTCGGCGGGCGCCATCGGTTCGGCCCTGTCCAGCATCGGATGCGTCTCCCGCCTATGTCGCAAGCTTCAGCCGAAGCTTGTCGAGCATTTCGAGGCAGGCGGCAAGCTGCTCGATGGCGATGAACTCGTCAGGCTTGTGCGCCTGCGCGATCGAGCCCGGCCCGCAGATGACGGAGGAGATGCCCGCTGACTGGAACAGGCCGGCCTCGGTGCCGAACGGCACGACGCCGGCATGGTCGCAGCCGGTCAGCTCGCAGACGATGTCGCGCGCCTCGGATTCGGAGACGACCTGCAGCCCCTCAACCTCGCCGATCGTGTGGGTGACGATGCCGCAATGCGGCGAGACCGCGCGCATGGCCGGCAGCAGCAAGCCGTCGACATAGGCAGCGAGATCGGACTTCACATAGGCCGCGTCGGCGGTGTTGACCGGCCGCATCTCCCATTCGACCGCGCAGGCCCCGGCGATCACGTTGCGTGCCGTGCCGCCGGTCATGCGGCCGACCTGCACCGTCGTCCACGGCGGATCGAAGCGGCTTGCCGCCGGCGCCCGCTCCTTGAGCCTTTCGCTGAGGTCGAGCAGGCGGGAGATGTAGCGCGTGGCGTATTCGATCGCGTTCACCCCCTTGTCAGGCTGCGAGCCGTGGCCCTCCAGACCGGTGAACTCGGTCGTGTATTCGTAGCAGCCCTTGTGGCCCTCGATGACGCCCATCATGGTCGGCTCGCCGATGATGGCGACGGCGGGCCGGATGCCGGCCTTGGCGATCTCGTTCACCAGAGCACGCGCGCCGAAGCAGCCTATTTCCTCGTCATAGGTCAGGGCGAAATGCAGCGGCCGCGCGAGGCCGATTTCGGCGAAGCGAGGCGCCATCGCCAGCGCGGCGGCGATGAAGCCCTTCATGTCACAGGTGCCGCGGCCGTAGAGCCGCCCGTCCCGTTCGGTGAGCGCGAACGGGTCGCTGGTCCACTCGGCCGGGTCCGCCGGCACCACGTCGGTATGTCCGGACAGCACGATGCCGCCGTCGCCCGCCGGCCCCAGCGTGGCGAACAGGTTGGCCTTGGCGCCGCTCTCGTCACGCGACAGAGACAGCGTCGCGCCGGCATCCGAGAGCAGGTCCGCCGCATAGGCGATCAGTTCGAGATTGCTGTCGGATGAAACCGTTGGAAAGGCGACGAGCTGGTCGAGGATTTCCCGCGTGCGGACGAGCATGTCCATGGCAATGCCCTCAATCCTTCACGAACAGCCGGCGCGGTCTGTCGCAGAAGCATTCGGCCGGCCCGCTTTCGCGGATCAGGATGCTCTCTGTGATCTCCAGCCCCCAATCGTCCATCCACAAGCCGGGCATGAAGTGGAAGGTCATGCCGGGCTCCAGGATCGTCTCTTCCTCCTTGCGGAACGAGATGGTGCGCTCGCCCCAGTCTGGGGGATAGGAGATGCCGATGGGATAGCCACAGCGACTGTCCTTGTGGATGCCTGCGCGCTCCAGCGCGCCGAACAGCGCGCGCGCTACGGCGCCTGCGGGGCTGCCGGCCCTTGCCGCCTCGAGGCCCTCCTCAAGGCCCTCCACCAGCGCTTTCTCGGCGTCAAGGATATGCTGCGGCGGCTTGCCGAGGAAGACAGTACGGCAGAACGGTACGTGATAGCGCCGATAGCAGCCGGCGATCTCGAAGAAGGTTGCCTCACCCTTCTTGAAAGGCCGGTCGTCCCAGGTCAGATGGGGTGCTGCCGCATCCGTGCCCGAAGGCAGCAGCGGCACGATCGCCGCGTAATCGCCCCATGCGTCGCCGACGCCGCGCACGGCATCGCTGTAGATCTCGGCCACCACCTCGTTCTTCGGCCGGCCAGGCTCCACCCGTTCGACAATGCCGTCGACGATCTTTTCGGCGATTCGCGCCGCCTTGCGCATGAAGGCTATCTCCTCGTAAGACTTCACGCCCCGCTGCCAGTTGACCAGCGCCGTCGCATCGACCAACTCGGCCTGTGGCAGTTCCTGCTTCAGCACCAGATAGGCCTTGGCCGAGAAATAATAGTTTTCAAGCTCCAGCCCGATCCGCTTGCCGCCATAGCCGCGCTCGCGCAGGATCGCCGCGAGATCTTGCATCGGATGGCGCACCGTTGACTGCACGTAGTGGTCGGCATAGCCGGCCACATGCTCGTCCTCCATCCAGACCGTACGGATCGCGCCGTTGGCATCCTGTCCGCGCCCCCACCAGACCGGGTCGGCGTCGTGGAACACGATCACGCCCTGGTGCACGTAGAACGACCAGCCGTCGTATCCGGTGATCCATGCCATGTTGGACGGGTCCTCGACGAACAGCACATCGATATCGCGTTCGACCATGGACTTGCGAACCTTCGCGAGGCGCCTGTTATATTCACGACGACTGAATGGCAATTGAGCAGCCGACATGGAGCCTCCTGATACGCTGGCGTCAACACCTGATATGTGTACATCTATGGCGAGTTGCCCCGATTGGATAGTATCAATCGCCCGTTTTTCCGTATTTTTCCGTTGACATGCTCCGACGCACCGTGATGTTGTGCACAACATAACAATAAATCAACCGGTGGAACACAGGAGCAGTTCATGAGAAGAGCCGTCTTGAAGGGCATGGCCGTTGTCGGCCTTACCGCCATGAGCGTCGGAACGATGATTGTTTCAGCCAGTGCGCAGTCTCTGTTGGAGAGAGCGGAGAATGGCGAGGCGATCCGCATCGGCTTCGCCAACGAAATTCCGTTCGCCTATCCCGGCGACGACGGCAGCCCGAAAGGCTTCGTCAACGTCCACACGATCGGCGTGCTCAAGCATATGGGCTACGAGAACATCGAGCCGGTGCAGACGGAGTGGGGCGGCCTCATTCCGGGACTCAACGCCAACCGCTTCGACATCGTCACCGGCGGCATGAACATCCTGGCCAGCCGCTGCGAGAACATCGCATTCTCCGAGCCGATGGCGAAGGTAGGCGACGGCTTCATCGTCGCACCGGGCAATCCGAAGGGAATCGGCGACTATGAAAGCCTCGTCGGGAGCGGCGCGACCATGGTGACCGGTGCCGGCTACTCCAACATAGAAGCCGCCAAGGCTGCCGGTGTGCCCGAAGGCAACATAATGCAGGTCCCGGGACCGACCGAGATCCTCGCCACCGTTCGCGCCGGCCGGGCCGATGCCGGCGCCGGCACCTTCTTCACCATGAAGCAGCTCGCCGACGCGTCCGGCGGAGCCGTAGAGGCGACCGATCCCAACGCGATGCCCCAGGAATCATTCAATTGGGCCGGTATCGGCTTCCGCACTGCCGATCAGGACTTCCTCGACAGGTTCAACGCCGCCCAGGCCGAATATCTGGGCTCAGAGGAAATGCTGGCCGCCGTCGCCGAATATGGCTACGGCGAGGGCTCCCTCCCCGGCGACGTGACCACCGAATGGGTCTGCGCGAACCGCTAGCGCGGGACGGCGCGGGCACCTCACCAAAAGGTGGCCGCGTTCCGCCTGCGCGGCCTTTTGGATAAGGTCTGAGCGGCATGACGTATCTCGAATTCCTCAGCCAGTACGGCGACCGGATCGCCAGTGGCACTCTGATGACGATCGTCCTCACCGTGCTGGCCTCGCTCCTGGCGGTCGCGATCGCGCTGGTGGCGGGTCTGATGCGGCTGGCGCCAAACGCGGCCCTGCGCGGCGTCGCTACCGTCTACATCGAGATATTCCGCGGCACGTCGCTGCTGGTCCAGCTCTACTGGATTTTCTTCGTGCTGCCCCTCTTCGGGATCACGCTGGAAAAATTCACCGCCGGCTTCGTCGCCGTTGGCATGAACCTCGGCGCCTATGGTGCGGAGCTGGTACGCGGCGCGATCCTCTCGGTGCCCAGAGGCCAGTGGGAAGCCGCGCTGGCGCTCAACATGTCGCCCGCCAAACGCATGGTGCGCGTGATCCTGCCACAGGCGGTTCTGGTCATGCTGCCGGCATGGGGCAACCTGCTGATCGAACTCTTGAAGGGCACAGCGCTTGTCGCCCTCATCGCCGTCACCGACCTGATGTTCCAGGTCAAGCAGATCAATGGCACCACCTTCCTCTCGGCCGAAGCCTTCGGCACCGCGCTCATCATCTACTACGTGATCGCCCGCTTCATGATTACGCCGTTCATGCGCTGGCTGGAACGCGCCATGCAGCGCAAGATGGGAAGGGCCTGAGCCATGCTCGACTGGCGCTGGGACTTCACATGGGAAATCCTGCCCCGCCTGATCGTGGCGACGGGCAACACCCTGCTGGCGGCCGGGCTCGGCTATGCGATCGCGGTGGTGCTGGGGCTCGTGCTGGCGATCGCGCAACGCACGCCGTCGCAGGCGCTGACCTTCGTGGTGCGCGAGGTTGTCGAGTTCATCCGCTCGACCCCGCTGGTGCTGCAGATCTTCTTCGTCTTCTATGTCGGCCCTCAGTTCGGCCTCAGGTTGTCGCCATGGACGGCCGGCATGATCGCCATCGGCCTGCACTATGCGGCCTATCTATCCGAGGTGTTTCGCGGCGGTCTCGATAGCGTGCCGAAGGGGCAGTGGGAGGCGGCGACCTCGCTCAACCTGTCGACCGCGCGTACCTATTTCCGGGTCATCATCCCGCAAGCGCTGCCGCCGTCGCTCGCCGGGATGGGCAACTATCTCGTCGGCATCTTCAAGGACACGCCGATGCTTTCGGTCATCGGCGTCGCCGAGCTGATGCACACCGCTAACGCAATTGGCTCGGAAACCTACCGCTTCCTCGAGCCCATTACGCTGGTTGGCGTGATCTTCCTCGCCATATCGCTGCCTGCCGCCGCCGGTATCCGCGTGTTCGAGCGCTGGGTGCGCCGCAAACTGGGACTGAGTCCATGACGAACAAGAACCCCGCCGGCTTTCCCCTTACCTTGCAGGGTGACTCGGCGCCGATGGTGCGCTTCGCCAAGGTCACCAAACGCTACGGCCAGCTCGTCGTGCTCGACGCGCTCGACCTCGACGTCGCCGAGGGCGAAATGGTCACGATCATCGGCCCGTCCGGCTCGGGCAAGACGACCGTGCTGCGCATGCTGATGACGCTGGAGACGATCAACGATGGCGTCATCTATGTCGACGGCCAGCCGCTGACCCATATGCCGGACGGCGGCGGACTTGTGCCCGCCAACGGCCGGCACCTGCGCAAGATGCGCTCGAAGATCGGCATGTGCTTCCAGCATTTCAACCTTTTCCCCCACATGACCGCGCTGGAGAATTGCATGGAAGGCCCGGTGCATGTGCTCGGCCTGACGAAGAAGGAGGCGCGCGAGCGCTCCGAGGACCTGCTGGAAATGGTCGGCATGGCCGACAAGCGCAACCAGCATCCTTCCCGCCTGTCCGGCGGCCAGCAGCAACGCGTCGCCATCGCCCGTGCGCTCGCGATGCGGCCGAAGGTGATGCTGTTCGACGAGGTCACCTCGGCGCTCGACCCGGAAGTCATCGGCGAGGTCACCAACGTCATCCGAAAGCTCGTTGCCGAGCACAACCTCACCATGCTGATGGTCACCCACCAGATGGGCTTCGCAAGGGACATCTCTGACCGCATCTGCTTCTTCTACGGCGGTCGCATCGAGGAACAGGGCACGCCCGCCGAGCTTTTCGGAAACCCGCGCAAGGAGCGCACGCAGCAATTCCTGCGGGCGGTCAAGGAGGCCGTTTGAGCCTCTCGCTCGCCGACATCTATTTGGCACGCCGCGCGATCGCCGGCATCGCCGCGCGCACACCGCTCGTGCCCTCGCCGCTCATGAGCCGGGTCGTCGGCCATGACTTCCTGCTCAAGCTTGAGACGACGCAACCGGTCGGCGCGTTCAAGCTGCGAGGCGCGGTCAACGCCGTCTTCAACCTCGCCGCCGACGTCGCCGGCATAACCTGCTGCTCGACCGGCAATCATGGCCGCGCCGTCGCCTTTGCCGCGCGGCACCGCGGAATGAGGGCCGTGGTCTGCATGTCGTCGCTGGTGCCGCAGTCCAAGGTCGACGGCATCCGCGCACTGGGTGCCGAGGTGCGCATAGTCGGCGGCAGCCAGGACGATGCCGCCGCCGAAAGTGCGCGTCTGAACCGGGAGGACGGCCTCGCCGAAGTGCCGCCCTTCGACGATCCGCTGGTCATCGCCGGCCAGGGTACGATCGGCGTGGAGTTGCTGGAGGACCGTCCTGATCTCGCCGCGATCCTCGTTCCGCTTTCCGGCGGCGGGCTCGCGGCAGGAATTGCGCTTGCGGCCAAGACCATCAAGCCGTCGATCAAGGTTATCGGCGTCACCATGGAGCGCGGCGCAGCGATGCACGCATCCATTAGCGCCGGACAGCCGGTCGCGGTGGAGGAGGTGCCCAGCCTCGCGGATTCGCTCGGCGGAGGCATTGGCCTCGACAATCAGCTGTCCTTCCCGATTTGCCGCGACCTGCTCGACGACGTCGTTCTAGTCACGGAAGAGGAGATCTACGACGCGATGCAGACGCTCTATTTCGAGGACCGCATGGTGGCGGAGGGCGCGAGCGTGGTCGGCATCGCAGCACAGAAGGCCGGAAAGATCTCCGATTTCGGCGGTCCGGTCGCCACCATCCTTACCGGACGAAACGTGGACATGGCGAACTTCACCGACATCGTTGCCGGTCGCGGAGTGACGCTCGGCTGCACCGCCGTGAAAGGACAAACCTATGCCGCATGACGTTACCGTCCTGACGGAGACCGACCTGCGCCGAATTGTTCGCCTCGACATCCCCACAATCGGCGTCGTGGAAAAGGCATTCGCCGCGCTCGCCTCAGGCAAGGTCGTCATGCCCCCGATCATGTCGATGGCCATTCCCGACGCCAATGGCGAGGTCGATGTGAAGACGGCCTATCTGCCGGGTTTCGAGGGGTTCGCCATCAAGGTCAGCCCCGGCTTTTTCGACAATCCCAAGATTGGCCTGCCGAGTCTTAACGGGCTGATGATCCTGTTTTCGGCAACGACCGGCCAGGTGCTCGCCCTGCTGCTCGATAACGGCTATCTCACAGACCTGCGCACCGCCGCCGCCGGCGCGGTGGCGGCAAAGCATCTTGCGCCATCGCGTATCGCGACTGCCGGGGTCATCGGCACCGGCGTGCAGGCGCGGCTCCAGCTTCAGGCGGCGCATCTGGTGCGGCCGTTCGAGCGCGTCCTCGTCTGGGGCCGCAACCGCGACAAGGCGGAAGCCTGCGCCCGAGACATCGGCGCCGCGCTCGGCATTCCGACCCGCGCCGAATCCGACCCGGCGCGCCTCGTCGCCGCGAGCCAACTCGTCGTGACCACCACGCCGGCCGAGCATCCGGTGCTAAAGGCGGAGTGGCTGCATCCGGGCCTGCACGTCACCGCAATGGGTTCCGACCAGGCGGGCAAAAACGAGGTCGAGCCCGCCGCCCTCGTCGCCGCCGACCTCTATGTCGCCGACCGCGTCAGCCAGTGCGAGAAGCTCGGCGAACTGCGAAGCGCCGTCTCGGCCGGCCTGTGGGCCGGCGGTACGCCGCCGGAGCTCGGCGAGATCGTTACCGGCGTCAGGCCCGGCCGCACCTCCGACGATCAGGTGACGATCTGCGACCTCACCGGCACCGGCGCGCAGGACACCGCGATCGCGACGCACGCGCTAGCGGCGGCGCGGCAGGCCGCCGTAGGCTCGGTCATCTCGACTTAACTGAACGATGCTGAAGCTCGACGACCGCGACCTGAAGATGCTCGCCATCCTGCGCGAGCATGGGCGAATCCCGAAGACGGAGCTGGCAAAACGCGTCAACCTGTCGGCCGCGCCGTGCTGGGAACGGCTGAAGCGGCTGGAGGATGCCGGCATCATCACCGGCTATCGCGCCGAGGTGGCGCTGAAGAAGATAGCATCGCATATCGTCGTCTTTCTGGCAGCGGAGCTGGAACAGCATCGCGCCGCGGACTTCCGGACGTTCGAGCGCGCGATCGAGCGCCACGACGAGATCGTCGGGTGCTGGGCGGTCGGCGGCGGTTTCGACTACATCATGCAGATCGTCACCCGCGACATCGATTCCTACCAGCGCCTCGTTGACGACCTTCTGGAGAAGCGCCTCGGGCTCGCGCGCTACTTCACCTATGTCGTGACCAAGCCCGTGAAGATGTCCGGCAGGTTGCCACTCCACCATCTTCTGGGTGCGGAAGATTGATCGGCCGCCCCCGCAAAGTTCCGAAGGATCGTCGGAAACGCGCCTCCATTCGCGATGAAACGCCCTGCGGATCGGGGCAAAGCTGGCCGACGTCCACACCCGGGAGCCGCGTCATGCCGTCCGCAGCCATCTTGCAGAAGACCTCGCTGTCATCGCTTGGCGATCCACGCCTGTTCCGCGAATTCGCCTATGTCGACGGCGCGTGGACGACCGGCGGGGCGCGCGATTTCATCGACGTGCTCAATCCGGCCGACGGCAGCCTCGTCGGCGCGGTGCCGGCACTTCCGACCACGGCGACGCATGAGGCCGTTTCCGCCGCGAACGAGGCTTTCCTGCGCTGGTCGAGCGAGCTGCCGCCGGTTCGCGCCGCCCTGCTGCGCCGCTGGTACGAGCACATCCTCGCCGCCCGAAAGGACCTTGCCCGACTTATGGTCGAGGAACAGGGCAAACCGCTTTCGGAGGCGCTAGGCGAGATCGACTATGCCGCGTCCTTCGTGGAATTCTACGCCGAGGAGGCCAAAAGGGTGAACGTCGAAAGCGTCACCTCGCATCTGGCCGATGCGGAAATGACCGTCAGGCGCGCGCCCTGCGGCGTCGCCGCCCTCATAACACCGTGGAATTTCCCATCGGCCATGCTGACGCGCAAGGCCGCGGCCGCACTTGCTGCCGGCTGCACAGTCGTCGCGCATCCGTCTTCCGAAACGCCGTTCTCGGCCCTGGCGCTGGCGGAGCTTGCGCAACGGGCCGGCTTCCCGCCCGGCGTCTTCAACGTCGTCACCGGCCACGCGCCGGAAGTCGTCAGCGCGTTGACCGCATCGCCGCTGGTGCGTGTGCTCTCCTTCACCGGCTCCACCGAAATCGGGCGGCTGCTCTATGCCCAGTCGGCACCGACCGTGAAGCGGCTGATCATGGAACTGGGCGGCCACGCCCCGTTCATCGCCTTCGCCGACTGCGACTTCGACCGCGCAGTCGAACGAGCGATCTCCGCCAAGTTCGCCACTTCCGGACAGGACTGCCTCGCCGCCAACCGCTTCTACATCGAGCGGTCGATCTATGAGCGTTTCGTTAGCGCATTCGCCGAGAAAGTCGCGCATCTTCGCGTCGGCGAGGGCATGTCGGACCGCGACATCGGGCCGCTGATCAACGCGCGCGCCGTCGCCAAACAGCAGGCGCAAGTCGCCAATGCTCTCGCCCACGGCGCGCGGCTCGTCGCGGGTGGCGGCGTCCATCCGGCCGGACCGCTGTTCTTCGAGCCGACGGTACTCGCCGACGTGCCCGAGGAAGCGGCGATCTTCCGCGAGGAGACGTTCGGGCCTGTCGCGGCCTTCTCGCCCTTCGACGACGAGGGCGAGGTCCTCGCGCGCGCCAACGACACCGAGACCGGCCTCGCCGCCTATCTGCACACGCAGGACAACGCACGCATCACCCGCATGAGCGGCGCGCTCCAGTTCGGCATGATCGCCGTCAACCGCACGAAGATCACCGGAGCGCCGGTGCCGTTCGGCGGGATGAAACAGGCAGGGCTTGGCCGGGAAGGCTCTCGCCACGGCCTGGAAGCCTACACCGACCTTAAATATGTCTGCCGCGAAACGACCTGACCAGACACAGCAGGAGCCTCGACATGCTGACCAATGACGTTCTCGACCGGTGGGACCGCGAGAATTTCTTTCACCCCTCGACGCATCTGGCCCAGCATGCGCGCGGCGAGAGCCCCAATCGCATCGTCACTGGCGGCAAGGGCGTTCATATCGAGGACCGCGACGGCAACCGGCTGCTTGACGCGTTCGCCGGCCTCTATTGTGTCAATGTCGGGTATGGCAGGTCGGAAATAGCCGAGGCGATCGCCGCGCAGGCAAAGGAACTTGCCTACTACCACGCCTATGTCGGCCACGGCACCGAGGCCGCGATCACGCTGGCGCAGATGGTGCTGGAGCGCGCGCCCAAGGGCATGTCGAAGGTCTATTTCGGCCTCGGCGGGTCGGACGCCAACGAGACCAACGTCAAGCTGGTCTGGTACTACAACAACATTCTCGGCCGGCCGGAAAAGAAGAAGATCATCTCGCGCTGGCGCGGCTATCACGGCTCCGGCCTCGTGACCGGGTCGCTCACCGGGCTGGAGCTCTTCCATCGGAAGTTCGACCTTCCTGTGGACCGCATCCTGCACACCGAGGCGCCGTACTACTTCCGCCGGCCAGACCTTTCCATGAGCGAGGCCGATTTCGTCGCCTGGTGCGTGGACGAACTGGAAAAGCTGATCGCCCGCGAGGGAGCGGACACCATAGCGGCCTTCATCGGCGAGCCGGTATTGGGCACCGGCGGCATCGTCCCACCCCCGACCGGCTATTGGCAGGCTATCCAGGCCGTGCTCAGAAAGCACGACATCCTGCTGATCGCCGACGAGGTGGTTACCGGATTCGGGCGGCTGGGGACGATGTTCGGCTCGGATCGTTACGCCATGCAGCCCGACATCGTCACGATCGCCAAGGGTTTGACATCGGCCTATGCGCCGCTCTCCGGGTCGATCTTCGGCGACCGGTTCTGGAAGGTGCTGGAGCGGGGTAGCGACGAGAACGGCCCGATCGGTCACGGCTGGACCTATTCCGCCCATCCTATCGGCGCGGCGGCGGGTGTCGCCAATCTCAAGCTGATCGACAGCCTTGGACTCGTAAGAAATGCCGGTGAAACCGGCGCATATCTTAGCGAGGCGATGAAGCACGCATTTGGACGGCACCCGCATGTCGGCGACGTGCGCGGCGAGGGGCTGCTGTGCGCGATCGAATTCGTCGAGGACCGTGGCCGCCGGACCTTGTTTGATCCCGCGCGCAAAATTGGCCCGGCCGTGGCCGCCGCGCTGCTCAGGCGCGGCGTGATCGCGCGCGCCATGCCGCAGGGCGACATACTCGGCTTTGCTCCACCCCTTTGCCTGACCCGCGACGAGGTTGACGAGATCGTTGGCAGAACGACCGAAGCGGTGCAAGAGGTGCTAGGCTGAACGGCGGACTGAAGGACGAACTTGGACGCACGCGCCCCTGCGGAGGCCCGCGGACGGCGACCTGACCGCCGAGCGTAGCAAGGGCGTAAAAGGCGAACTTCAACATGAAGTTCTGAGGCGCCGCGCCCGAAGAACAGGGCATGCCCGAGCGACTTCGCCGACCCGGCAACCATATTTCGCAAGCGCTCCGCGCCAACTGCCTTCGAGAACGATGGCGATCGGCTGGTCGACATCGGCGTGCTCGCCGCGATGTCAAACAGAGTCTATTGGAACTTCGTACGAGCCGCTGGCATTCGATCGTCAAATAAGCTGATACGGAAAGGACTTCTCACTGCACCGGCATCAATCCCGCGGGTCCAGCACGTCGCGCAACGCATCGCCGACGAGGTTTATGCCAAGGACAGCGATGAAGATCGCGAAGCCAGGCCAGAACGACACCCAGGGCGCGGTCTCCAGATAGCCGACACCGAGCCGTAGCATCGAGCCCCAACTCGGCGTGGGCGGCTGGACGCCGAGGCCGAGAAAGCTCAGCGCCGTTTCCGCGAGGATGGCGGTTGCCATGCTTACCGACATCTGGATGACGATAGCGCTCATGATATTGGGGAGAATGTGCCGCCCCATGATCGCGAGATGCCCGTTGCCGAGCGCACGGGCGGCCTCGACATATTCGGTTTCGCGCACGCTCAGCGTCTGCGCGCGGGCGAGCCGGATGAAGATCGGCACGTAGACGATGCCGATTGCTACCATCGCCGTTGTAAGGCTGGATCCGACGACGGCGGCAAGCGCCAGCGCCAGCACGATGACCGGAAATGCCATCATAGCGTCGGTAAGGCGCATGATGACGTAGTCGTCCATGAAGCCTCGGAAATAGCCGCTGAGGAGACCGATCGGTACGCCGATGCCGGCTGCCAGCAGCACTGCGATCAGCCCGGCCTGAAGGGAAGCGCGCGCGCCGTAGATGAGCCGGCTGAGCACGTCACGGCCGATCTCGTCGGTGCCGAGCCAGTACTGGCTGCTCGGTGCCTGCAGGATGGCGCCGAAATCAGGCTTGAGCGGATCGTACGGCGCAACGATGCCGGCGAACATCGCCGCAAGCACCAGCGCTGTCACGATCACGAGACCGAGGAGCGCCAGTGGCTTGCGCAGCAACTTGCGGACGAAGCGGGCCATCAGTTTTCCCGGATGCGAGGGTCGAGAAGCGAGTAGGAGATGTCGGTCAGCAGATTGATGACGATGACCGACACGGCAAAGACCAGGACGAGGCTCTGCATCATGGTCAGGTCGAGGCGCAGCACCGACCCGTAGATGAGCCGGCCGAAGCCGGGAATGCCGAAGATCGTGTCGATGACGACGACATTGCCGAGCAGTGCCGCGAACTCGACACCGAGCACCGTCACCAGCGGGATCAGCGAGGTGCGCAGTGCATGACCGAGGATGACGGCGCGATCGCCCAGCCCCTTGGCGCGCGCCGTGCGCACATAGTCGCTCTTGAGCACTTCGAGCATGCTGGAGCGTACCAGCCGCATGAAGATGCCGGTCGGGCGCAGGCTGAGCGCTATCGCCGGCAGCAGCGAATGGTGCAGGCTCGCCACCCAGTCGTCCTGCCAGCGCACGAAGCCGGAGGAGGGGAACCAGGGCAGCTTGAGCGCTAGAAGGTAGATGAGCAGGATGGCGACCCAGAACCCCGGCATCGATATGCTCGACAGGCCCGTGAAGGTCGCGGCGGCGTCTGCGACTCCACCCCGGCGCGTGGCCGCGATGACCCCCAGCGGGACGCCCATGAGCAACGCCAGGATCAACGCCATGACTGTGATCTGCAGCGTGACCGGCAATGCCATGGCGATGGCGCGCGAAACGGGCGCGTTGTCGACCATCGAGCGCCCGAGGTCGCCCTGGAGGACGCCGAAGAGCCATGAAAAATACTGCTCGTGCAATGGCCTGTTGAGGCCAAGTCGTTCGCGCATGGCTTCGAGCGCCTGCGGCGTGGCTTCCTGTCCCAGCACCATGCGTGCCGGGTCGCCGGGAAGGATCTGCATTACCGCGAACACGATCACGGTGATGATCAGAAGCACGGGAATCGCGGTCAGGAACCGGCGCAGGATGTAGCTAGACATGCAGGTGTCTTGTCATGCGTGGAAGGGTTGGGGATGACCGGAAGGCGGGTTGCCCGCCTCCCGGAAACAGGCGCTTATTCGGCGATCCAGACATCCTCGAATCGCATCATCGAATCGGGGATGTGGCGGTAGCCCTTCAGTTCGTTGCGATAGGCCTTCATCTCCTGCAGGTGGTAGGTGAAGATGTAGGGGAAATCGCGGTTGAAGACGTCCAGCGCCTGCCGGTAAAGCTCGCGGCGATGGGGTTGATCGACGCTGGCGCGGGCGGTGTCGAGCAGCGCGTCCATTTCCTCGCTGTCGTAGTAGCTCCAGTTCACGCCGCCCTCGCTGTGGAACCACGGGTGCGCGCTAAGATCAGGATCGTTGCGCGGGCTCAGCTCGATCTGCGCAGCCGTATAGTTGCCTTCGCCCATGCGCGAGATGATGGAGCCGAACTCGGCCTGCTGGATGTCGAACTGAATGCCGACTTCCTGGCACATCGCCGCGTAGATCGAGGCGACGCGAATGCTTTCCTCGTCCGGCGTGATCAGAAGCTGGAACGAGAAGCCATCGGGCACGCCGGCCTCGGCGAGGAGTTCGCGTGCGCGGTCGAGATCGCGCTTGGGCGCTTCGTCTTCCGCATCGACTACCCATGTGGCAGGTGAGAACGGGCCGATCGCGGGTACGGCGGCGTCGCCGAACACCGTCCTGACTACAACTTCTCGGTCGATGCAGGCGCTGACCGCCGCGCGGCGCGCCGCTTCACCAAGGTCATTCGACTTGGTGTTGATCCAGATGCCGCGGAAGCCGAGGCCGCCGATGCTCGACAGCGTGATGTTCGGGCTGGCTTCGAACTGCTGAACAGCCTTGCCCGGCACCGTGTTGATGATCTGGATTGCCCCGGATTCGAGGTTGAGGATACGCGCGTCGACATCGACGAAGGGACGGTAGACGACCTGATCGAGGTAGGGCAGCCCTTCCTTGAAGTAGTTGTCAAAGCGCGCGACCACGAGGCGGTCGTCGCGAATGCGCTCCACGAACCTGAACGGACCTGCGCCGACCAGAACCTGCGAGAAGTTGCGGCCGTGCTCTTCCGCCGCCGTGGGCGACACCATCATGCCGGACCAGCTTGCGAGGGCGGCAAGGAATGCGCCGTACGGCTGGCTCAACGTGACCGTGACCGTCAGTGGCGCATCAACGGTGACGTTGTCCACGAACGCCAGCTCGCCCGCGCGTGCCGAACCGAATTCGCGGTCACGCATGCGTTCGAAATTGTACTTCACGGCCTCGGCGTCGAGCGCCGTGCCATCGTGGAATTCCACGCCTTCGCGAATATGGAAGGTGAAGGTCTTGCCGTCTTCGGACACGTCCCAGGAATGGGCGAGACCCGGAACGACCTGAAGATTCTCGTCGATCTCCAGAAGCGTCGCGAAGATGTTGTGCAGAACCGTGCGCGAAGCATTGGAGCTGGTCAGGTGCGGATCGAGCTCCGGCGGATCGTCGGCCAGGCCGACCTGGAGCGCACCGCCGCGAACCGGTTCCTCCTGTGCCCATGCCGGCGCAGCGAGTGCCGTGCTGGCGAAAAGACCCGCCAGAAGCCAGTATTTTATTCCCCTCATTCTTTTTCTCCTTTCATTGATGGATGGTTTTCACCCGTCGTGAGTCCTTGCGGCTCAGCGACGGATGCAGGCTTTGAAATGTCCCTCCGAGACTTGCTCAAGCGCCGGCACGACGCTCGCACACTCGGGCGCTGCGATTGGGCAGCGGGTGCGAAAGACGCAGCCGCTCGGCGGGTTGATAGGCGAGGGCGTTTCGCCCTTGAGGATGATCCGATCGCGCGGGGCGTCCGGATCGGGCACGGGCGCGGCCGAAAGCAGCGCCTCCGTGTAGGGATGCGCCGGATTGGCGTAGAGCTTCTTTGCCGGCGCGACCTCCATCACGCGGCCGAGATACATCACCACGACCTCGTCGCAGAGATATTCGACCACGCCGAGGTCGTGGGCGATGAACAGAAGCGTCAGGTCGAGACGCTCGCGCAGATCCTTGAGCAGGTTGACCACCTGAGCCTGGATCGACACGTCGAGGGCGGACACTGGTTCGTCCGCGACGATGAAGGACGGATCGACCGCCAGCGCGCGGGCGATTCCGATGCGCTGGCGCTGGCCGCCGGAAAATTCGTGCGGATACTTGCGCAAGTGATCCGCGCCAAGACCGACCTGTTCCAGAAGCTCGACGACCCGCGCACGTCGGTCTGCGCCAGAGGCCAGGCCATGGACCCGGAGCCCTTCGCCGATGATCGTCTCCACGCTCATGCGCGGGTTGAGGCTCGCGAATGGATCCTGGAAGATGATCTGCATGCGGCGGCGATAGGGGCGCAGCTGCTGTTTCTGCAGCGTCATGAGATCGACGCCATCGAATACGATCTCGCCGGCCGTCGGCTCGATGAGGCGAAGGACCGCGCGACCCGTCGTCGTCTTTCCGGAGCCTGATTCTCCCACCAATCCGACAACGGTTCCGCGCCTGACGTCGAAGGACACGTCCTCCACCGCGTGAACCTGTGCTTTCTGTCTCGAAAACAGCGGGCCACGTACCGGAAACCGCTTTTGCAGGTTGCGCACGGAAAGCAGCGGTGTCGCCTTTTCGCCAACCGCGATCATGATGCCAGCGCCTCCGGCGCGAGATCGAGTTCGCGCCAGCGGGCGCAGCGCACCATGTGCCCGCTGCCGCTGTCGGAGAGCGGAGGGATCGATTCGGTGCAGCCGGGCGTACGGACGAAGGCGCAGCGCGGCGCGAAGGCGCAGCCAATTGGCATCGCGAAGGGGCCGGGCACGTTGCCCGGTATGGGCACGAGGTTCAATTGATGATCGAGCGAGCGATCAACGCGCGGGATCGAGTTCATCAGCCCCTGCGTGTAGGGCATCTTCGGACGCCTGAAGATGTCGCGAACGGCGGCTTCCTCGACCGCTCGTCCGGCATACATGACCACCACCCTGTCGGCCATTTCGGCCACGACGCCGAGATCATGCGTTATGAAGAGGATGGCCATTCCAAGCTCCTTCTGGAGCCCGCGCATAAGATCGAGAATCTGCGCCTGCACCGTCACGTCGAGCCCTGTCGTCGGTTCGTCCGCGATCAGCAGCTTCGGGCGGCACGCAAGAGCGATGGCGATCATGACCCTTTGCCGCATCCCGCCGGAAAGTTGATGCGGATAGGCTCGCGCGCGCCGGCGGGGCTCCGGGATGCCAACGAGCTCGAGCATCTCGACGGCGCGTTCGCGCGATGCGCCCGACGACACCTTTTCATGCACACGTATCGCTTCGGCGATCTGGTTTCCGACGGAGTGGACCGGCGTCAGGCTCGTCATCGGCTCCTGAAACACCATCGAGACTTCATTGCCGCGTATCGAACGCATCTCGCGTTCCGGAATTGCGGCGATGTCTCTCCCTTCAAATATGATCTGGCCACCGACGATGCCTCCTGCGCGCGGCGGGATCAGCCGCATGATCGACAGGCTGGTTACAGATTTGCCGGAGCCGGATTCACCCACCACGGCCAGCGTCTCGCCCTTGCGCACGCTGAAACTGACCCCATCGACGGCCTTGATAGGGCCGTTTTCGCTACGGAAGTGGGTCTTGAGGTCGCGCACCTCGAGAATGGGGTCCGGGTTGGCTTGGGGCGTCATGAGCCGTCTCTGGGGGGAAGCCTTGGTTGACCGGGAAGGGCCGCGCTGTCCTTATTCGAAGACGCAGCGTGGAAAATAGAACGAGACCACCCAGTTGGGCATGTCGACGATTTCGGAGATGCGCAGGTCTCCGCAGGCCGAAACCAGCATGTAGGCGTCCACCGGGTTGAGGTTGTAACGGGCCGACAGAAGCTCGACCATTTCGGCGACGGCGTGCTTCGCGCCCGTCATCAGGTCCGGCCCGATACCTGTCGTGACCTCATAGCCCTTGGCATCGAGATGGTTGGTCACAGGTCCGGCCGTGGTAAAGCGCGGCGTTTTCAATGGCGTGTTCTTGATCAGGTCGAGGCTCAGCACGACATCCATCGGGCTTTCGATAGCCGTCCCGCAGACCTCGCCGTCGCCTTGTGCGGCATGGGTGTCGCCCACGGAGAAGAGCGCTCCGGCGACCTCCACGGGGAGAAAGAGCACCGTGCCGGCGGAAAGATCGCGAATATCGAGATTGCCGCCAACGCGGCGCGGCGGCACGACCGAGTGATGACCGTTTTCAGCGGGTGCGACCCCGATCGTTCCGGCGAAGGGCTTGAGCGGCACCCGACCATGCGCGCCGAAGGCGGCGGGCGCGAGCGTGTCCTTGTCGTAGCTCCACAGCGTCAGCGCCGGGTCCTTGAAATCGTCGGCCAGCAGGCCGAAACCCGGGATGTTCGCGGTCCAGCCGAATCCCGAAGGCTTGAACTGCTCGATCGTAACCTTGAGCACGTCGCCAGGCTCAGCCCCATCGACGAAAACCGGCCCCGTAACCGGGTTGATCTTGCCGAAATCGAGCGTGCCGACATTCTCGACCGTGCTTTCGGAGGTGAGCTGCCCACCGGAGGAGTCATGGCATTCAAAATAGATGGTGGAGCCGGGAGCAACACGCTCGGCAGGCTCGAAGGAATTGTCCCATCCATAGTGAAAGTGACGCCCGTGAATGGTGTAGTTGCAACTCTTGCACATTGAGAAAGTGCTCCCTGTTTCTTTTGTCCGGAAATGCGGTGCTCAGCCGAGCCGCCTTTGCCGGGCTCCGCCCTGGATGAGACCGTGTGCGGCTTCTTCCAGCGTCACGCGCTCATCCATTGCCAGCGATCGCAAGGCGCTGAACGCTTCGTGTTCGTTCAATCCCTGCTCCATGAGCTTCAGGACTGCACGCACGATGGCGCCACGCTCCGCAACCTGTTGCCGCAGATCGTTGATCTCGCTGGCCACCGCCTTCCGCTCCTCGAACTTCTGGAGCGCGATCAGAAGGGTAGAATAGATGCCGGCGCTGCCGATAGGCTTCACAAGATGCGCGTCTGCACGATGGGACATCGCCCACTCGACACGGCCGGGCGCTTCCGACCCGATCAGGGCGATCAGCGGCATCGGCGCTTCGCCCGGCTGCCAGGGGAACTGCTCGTTGCAAGCCATGTCGACGTCGAAAAACAGGAAATCGGCTTGCTCTGCGTCGTACGGCAGAGCGGGCCAAGCTTCCTGCGCATCCAATCCGATAGCGACCAGCTGGCGAAGAAGGGCGGACACGTTGGCGTGCTCGCGATGCAGCACCAGTGCGCGACGCCCGCCGAGATTGGGAATGCGGTTGTTGTGGCGCGGTCGTCTCATCACACGACCTTGAGCTGCGGCCGGCCCTGAAACAGGCGGGATTCAGACCGTGACAGATACGGGTCGGGCGCCTGCAGCGATTGGCTATGCCAAACGGTGCGGAACGCGCCGTTTTCGATACGTCCGATCTTGACCGGAAGGCTTGTGTGCTGGGTCTGCCTATCGATGCGCACACGTCCAAGCGGCGTGTCGTATTCGAGCGTGTCCAGCATCTGCCTCAGGATCGCCGGGTTGTCACTGCCGGCCGCCTCCACTGCGTCGGCAAGCATCAGCACGGCCGCATATGCCGCCGCCGGAAACGATGAAGGCATGGCCACTCCGTCGGCCAGCGGGTCGGCGAAATAGGGGCCGGCGGATAGGTGCCCTTCGCCAGCAATGCCGATTGCCGGCAGCTCCGGTTCCGTCAGGTTGCAGCTGACGACCGGGCATCGGTTCGATGCGAACGCCGGTTCGGTCCGGCCGAGTTCCGCATAGGCTTTGAGGAACGCGTAGGACGACTGGCCGATTAGATTGTTGAGAACGAAGGATGGTCGCGCCACCCTGATTTCGTCGATCAACCGGCCAACGTCCGTATCGCCGATCGGCAGATAGCGCTCGCCGAGAATGTGGCCCCCGACGTCGCCGATCAGGTCGCGGGCGACACGGTTGACCTCCCAGCCCCACACGTAGTTCGAGCCTAAAAGGAACGCGTTGCTTCCGAAGCGCGGCATGACATAGGCGAGCATCGGAACGATGTGCTGGTTCGGGCAGGCGTGGGTGTAGACCACATGGTCGTTGGCTTCGAAGCCTTCGTAGGGGCATGCGTACCAAAGCAAGCCGTCATGTCGTTCCATGACGGGAATTACCTCCTTGCGGCTCCAGGAGGTGGTGCATCCAAAGATGTGTGTTACCTTCTCGTCGCGCAGCAGTTCGGCGCAGAGGCCGCCATATTTCTCGATGCTGCCTTGCGGATCGCGCTCGTGGGCCACGAGGCGGATGGAACGCGCCGGGTTCGCGTTGACCGCTTCGATGGCGGCAATGACGCCATCTCGCGACGCATTGGAGAGGAGCTGATAGTCTCCGCTACGTGAGAACAGTATTCCAATCTCGACGATGCGTTTCACACACACCCCCTCAAAACAGAAAACCCCGCCTTCCGCGAGCGTGACGCTGAGGAAGAACGGGGCGCAATTGCCGTTCGGCGATGCCGATATGAACCTTAGCTAAAGCTATGCGCGACGGAACGTCAACCACAAAATAAGCAGGCGATTTCGATTGCTTGTTTGTTGTGCATAAGCTCGCATTTCCGAACGTTCTGTCCTGGCCTCACATTCCTCGATTGCGCGGTGCTCATGCCGGGCTGCGAGAAGCGACCGCCTAAGTCCAATCGCCAACCGTCGACGCCGATCTCGTTCAGGGCGCCGGCTTGCCAACCGATCGCAGCATCCAGTCCTGGAAGGCCTTGGCAAGCGGGTTCTCGAGCCCACCATCGGGGAGCACCACATAGTAACTGTTCTCGGTGGCCAGCGGCAGGTCGAAGACGATGCGGAGACCGCCCGCGGCAAGTTCGTTCTCGATCAGATAGGTCGGAAGCAGCGCGACACCCATGCCACGTAGCGCCGCCTCAATGATCATCGAGAACTGGTCGAAGCGGCTGCCGCGGTAGGCGTTGGCGTTTGCCGCTCCGTTGAGCTGAAACCATTCCGCCCACAGCTTCGGCCGAGCTGTCAGGTGCAGCAACGGCAATGTTGCCAGCTCGGCAATCTCTTTGACGGCTGCGCCGTCCAACATTGCGGGTGCCATAACCGGCAGGATCATCTCGCTGCACAGATAGGTGCATGTTGCGTTGGCCCAGATCGGCTGGCCGTAATGGATTGCCAGATCGACGCCGCCCTCGCCCTGCAGGTCGAAGGGCGCGGAGCGCGACGAAAGTTCCACGACAAGGCCTGGGTGCGCCTTCAGAAAATGCGGCAGGCGCGGCATCAGCCAGCGATTGCCGAAGGTGGGCAACGTGGCGATCGACATCGTGCTGCCGCCCTGTCTGGCCGAGCGCGCCTTGACGACCAGGTCTTCGGACTGCACCAGCAGGCGCTGGACATCCGGCAGGATCCGCCGCCCCGCCACCGAAAGGTGAACCCGCTTGCGCACGCGCTCGAACAGAGCCACGCCAAGTTGCTCCTCCAGCGTCCGAATCTGACGGCTCACGGCACTCTGGGTTAGGTTCAGCTCTGCCGCGGCCTTGGTGAAGTTGCCATGGCGGGCCGCCGCCTCGAAGGCCTGCAGCACGGCAACGTCGGGGATGGAGGCGCGGTTAAAGTTCATTCCTGTTTCGCATCAAGACAGTCTGAGAGAGCACAATATATTACGCTCGGTTGCCGTTATAATATCGAAATGGAATGCTGGCTTCAGAAAACTGTCCGGAACCCATGACCGATAGACGCTTCGTGGCTCGCGACGAAATCCGCTCGGCTTTCTCCACCGTCATGTTCGCAATGTACCGCGATGAAGTCCCTGCCTACGACACGCTGACGACGCTTGTCGCGTACGTCAATGACGAGACGCTGGCCGCTGATGCGACGTTGAATGAGCGTCTGGACGCCACGGGCCGCGCCGACTTCACGCAGGGGGTATCGGCCGTTTTCTCCTACTGCCTCGAAAACGGCATTGCGCTGATCCCGCAATCCGGGAATACGGGCCTCTTTTCCGGCTACACACGCCCGCCGCGCTGCGCGGGCTCGCCGCGGAGCTCTAATCCATTACCTCGCCCGACCCATGGGAGTTGGTCGAATTCTGAATACCGGCGACCCGGCCCTCCATGAGGCATGAAAAACAACGGAGACGAAACGATGACCAAGACCATCGACATGAAGCAGGAAGCGACCAGCATCCTCGACAGGCTGGGTGTTGCACGGGATGCCTGGATGGGCGGCGATATGGCGTCATTCAGCCCGGTCAGCGGCGAGGAGATCGCGCAACTGAAGAGCGCTTCGGCGACCGACGCTGCGCGCGCCATCGACGCAGCGCACGCGGCGTTCCGGACATGGCGGCTGGTGCCGGCGCCGCGCCGCGGCGAGCTGGTGCGCCTGCTCGGCGAAGAATTGCGCGCCGCCAAGGCCGACCTTGGCCGCCTCGTCTCCATCGAGGCCGGCAAGATCGAGTCCGAGGGGCTGGGCGAGGTGCAGGAGATGATCGATATTTGCGACTTCGCCGTCGGTCTTTCCCGGCAATTGTACGGGCTGACCATCGCCACCGAACGCCCCGGCCATCGCATGATGGAAACCTGGCACCCTCTCGGCGTGGTCGGCATCATCTCCGCCTTCAATTTCCCCGTCGCAGTCTGGTCGTGGAACGCGGCGCTGGCGCTTGTCTGCGGCAATTCGGTGGTGTGGAAGCCGTCGGAGAAGACGCCGCTGACGGCGCTGGCCTGCCAGGCGATTCTCGACAGGGCGATCGCCCGCTTCGGTGCCGATGCGCCGGCAAACCTCTCCACCGTGCTGATCGGTGACCGCGCCGTCGGCGAGGCGTTGGTCGACCATCCACGCGTGCCGCTGGTCTCGGCGACCGGCTCGACCCGCATGGGCCGCGAGGTCGGGCCGCGTCTGGCGAAGCGCTTCGCGCGCCAGATTCTTGAACTCGGGGGCAACAATGCCGGCATTGTCTGCCCCTCTGCCGATCTCGATATGGCGCTGCGCGCGATTGCCTTCGGCGCGATGGGCACCGCCGGCCAGCGCTGCACCACGCTGCGCCGCCTGTTCGTGCACGACAGCGTCTACGACCAGCTCGTGCCGCGCCTCAAGAAAGCGTACGAAAGCGTCTCCGTCGGCAATCCGCTCGAAACGTCGGCGCTCGTCGGGCCGCTGATCGACAAACCCGCCTATGACGGCATGCAGAAGGCGATTGCAGCGGCGAAGGCCGAGGGCGGCACGGTCACCGGCGGCCAGCGCGTTGCCGAGGCCGGCAGGGACACCGCCTTCTACGTCAAGCCCGCGCTGGTGGAGATGCCGAAGCAGGCCGGCCCGGTGCTGGAGGAAACCTTCGCGCCGATCCTCTACGTGATGCGCTACTCCGATTTCGACGAGGCGCTGGAGCAGCACAATGCGGTGTCGGCCGGCCTCTCCTCCTCGATCTTCACGCTGAACGTACAGGAGGCCGAGCGTTTCCTCGCCGTCGACGGCTCCGACTGCGGCATCGCCAACGTCAATATCGGCACGTCGGGCGCCGAGATCGGCGGCGCGTTCGGCGGCGAGAAAGAGACCGGAGGCGGCCGAGAGAGCGGCTCCGACGCCTGGAAGGCCTATATGCGCCGCGCCACAAACACGGTGAACTACTCCAAGGCGCTCCCCCTCGCACAGGGCGTCTCATTCGATATCGAGTAGAAGAGGACGGCGGAAAACATGGAAACGGCATCAGGCAACAATGCGGCACCCGCGGCGGGCTTCCGGCCCGCCTCCCGGATTGCGGCCGTGGGTGTGTCGCAGATCCTGCAGATAGGCATGCGCGCCAATGCGATGAAGCGGGAAGGCCATCCCGTCATCGTGCTCGGCGCGGGCGAGCCGGACTTCGACACACCCGATCACGTCAAGGCGGCCGCCAAGGCCGCCATCGATCGTGGCGAGACCAAGTATACGGCGCTCGACGGGACGCCCGAACTGAAGCAGGCGATCGTCGCCAAGTTCGCGAGGGAGAACGGCATCGATTATGCGCCCGACGAGGTCACTGTCGCCACCGGCGCGAAGCAGATCCTGTTCAACGCCTTCATGGCGACGCTGGATGCCGGCGATGAGGTCATCATCCCGACGCCCTATTGGACTTCCTATTCCGACATCGTCGAGATTTGCGGCGGCGTATCAAAGCTGATCCCTTGTCCGGCCGAGACGGGTTTCCGTCTCCAGGCCGACCAGCTTGAGGCGGCGATCACGCCGAAGACCCGCTGGGTGCTGCTGAATTCGCCGTCCAACCCCTCCGGCGCTGCCTACAGCGAGGCCGACTACCGTCCGCTGCTCGATGTTCTGCTGAGGCACCCGCATGTCTGGCTGATGGTCGACGACATGTACGAGCATATCGTTTATGACGGCTTCAAGTTCGTCACGCCGGTGGCCATCGAGCCGCGCCTGAAGGGCCGTGCGTTGACGATCAACGGCGTGTCGAAGGCCTATGCCATGACCGGCTGGCGCATCGGCTATGCCGGCGGGCCGAAGGAACTGGTCAAGGCTATGGCCGTGATTCAGAGCCAGGCAACCTCGTGCCCGTCATCGGTGAGCCAGGCGGCGTCGGTCGAGGCGCTGAACGGCACTCAGGACTTTCTGAAGGAGCGGCGGGAAAGCTTCAGATCACGACGCGATCTCGTCGTCTCGGCGCTCAACGCCATTCCCGGCATCGAGTGCCGCACGCCCGAGGGCGCGTTCTACACCTTCGCTGGCTGTGCCGGCGTCATCGGCAGGACGACGCCCGCCGGCAAGCGCATCGAGACTGACGCCGACTTCACCGACTATCTGCTCGAAACCGTCCACGTAGCGGTCGTACCGGGCTCGGCCTTCGGCCTCTCGCCATATTTCCGCATCTCCTATGCGACGTCGCAGGCTGAACTTGCGGAAGCTTTGCAGCGCATCGGCGACGCCTGCGGAAAATTGGTCTGAAAGGCGCCAGCGGGGCCTCGCGGCCCCGTACATCCCTTGCTCACGCCGGCAGCACCTTCCGCAAGGCCTCGACAGACTGCTTCATTGCAGCCTTCGGATCGAGGTAGTAGCGCGAGTTGGTGATCTCGATCGACAGTGCGCCCGCGTACCCCGCGGCATCCAGCGCCGATATGCATTCCTGCGCCGACAATATGCCGTCGCCCCAGGCGAGATGGCTGCCGGACGGTTCGGAATCGATCAAGTGCACATGCGCGAGCCTGTCGCCCAGGGCGGCGATATAGTCAGCCACCGTCTCGCCGGTTCCGAGCGCGCCGGCCGTGTCCAGCATCCCGTGGATCACCTTTGAGTCGACCGCGTCGAGCACGGCGCGAAGCTCCTTGGCCGTAGCGGCGATGTTGGACCATGCGGGTGGCAGCGCCTCGAGAAAGAGCGTCTGGCCCAGGCGCTGCGCGCGGTCGGCGATGAGCGACAGCGCCTCTGCGCAGCGCACGAAGGCGCCGTCGGAAGGTTGATCGGCGAACCCCGAGCCCGGCGTCACCAGCACGGCCGGGCTGCCCATTTCCACCGACATTTCGAGGCTTTCGAGGAAATAGCGGATGGAGCGATCGCGAAGCGCAGCCTGTGGAGAGCCCAGATTGATCGGATAGACGCATTGTTCCGGCGTGAAGCAGGCGACGGCCATTCCGCGCTCGCGGATCGTTGCGCCCAGCGCCCGGGCATCGGCGAGCGTGCGGTCGGCCAGATAGAAATGCGGCGCGGCGCCCCAGATCTCGACCTGCGGCAGGCCCAGCGCTTCCGCATCGTCGAGGAACCTGTCCAGGCTGTGCCGGAAGTAGTGGAAATTCATGCCGCAGATGCTGGCCTGGCTCAATGCCATCGGGTTGTCCTTTTTGTCGTCTGTCAGCTTGCGATAGATCCGCGCTCGATGAAATCGGCGCGCATGACCACCGCCCGGAATGGCATTTCCGATCCTTCGACGCGCTCCAGAAGCATTGTGGCGGCCGCCTCTCCCATGGCCAGGCGCGGCTGGGCCATCGTCGAGATGCCGGGCGAGAGGAAGCTCATCCATTCGAGATCGTCGAAGCAGACCACCGACAATTCGCCAGGCACTGCCAGCCCCGCCGCGGAAATTGCCCCGATCAAGCCTTCCGACATAGTGCCATCGGTGGCGAAGACGGCGCTCGGCCGGTCCGTGCGCGCGATCAGCGCGCCGGCAACCTGCTGCGCCGCACCGGCCGAGTAAGCACCGACGCGGCGGATCAGCGACACATCCACCTCAAGCCCTGCCTGCCGATGGGCGCGGAGATAGCCGAGAAGGCGCTGCCAGCTCGGATAGAGCGTGTCGGTCGAAAGCACATCGCCGGCAAGGCCGCGCCGGACGAACCCGTCCAGCCCGCCCTGCTGTTCCTCGAGCATCTCGCCAACCAGACCAATGCGCGCATGACCCGCGGAAATAAGTGCCGCAACGGCGCGCTCGGCGGCAGCGATATTGTCGACCGCAACCCGATCCACCTCCAGCCCCGCCACGCCGCGGTCGAGCAGCACGAGCGGCACGCCGCCTGCCTGAAGGTCGCGCAGATGGCGTGCGTTTCGCGTGTCGCAGGGCGAAACGATCAGCCCGTCGACCTGCTTTTCCAGCAGCAGGTGAACGGCACGGACTTCTTTTTCGAGGTTTTCGTCCGAATTGACGATCAGCAGGCCGAACTCTCGGCTCTCCGCCACGTCGGCGATGCCGCGCAAGATCGACGCATAGAACGGGTTCTGGATGTCGCCGGCAACGACGCCGATCGTTCGCGTCTTACCGGTGATGAGGCCGCGCGCCAGCGCGTTGGTGCGGTATCCGAGCTTGCGGGCAGCCTCCATCACCTGCTCGCGCGTTTCTTCCTTCGTGTATCCGTAATTGCCAAGGACGCGTCCCGCCGTGGCTGTCGAGACGCCGGCAAGCCGCGCCACGTCCGCAATCGTCGCCCTCGATTTCTTCACCACCGCCGCCGCTCCCTCGTGTGCAAACCGTCTGGATGCGCCTTATGCGTGATCGCAGGAAAATTCGCCGGCGACGACTCCTCATTCATGTTGGGTCGCGTTGTTCAGCGCGATTGCGGTGAAGACGTCGAGATGTGCCCCGCCCACATTCTTGAAGATCGTGACCTCGTCGGCGGATCGGCGCCCTTGCGCCCGGCCCTGCGCGAGGTCGAAATGGTCGCCTGCGATCGCGCCGGCTTGGACAAGTCCAGATGCGAGCGCTGGGCCGATATCGCCTGTATTTTCCAGGCCCCGGCGCGTGTCCACGAAGATGCGCGCGCGGGTAAGCGCATCGTCGTCGGTCTCGCGGAGGCTGGTCATGTATGCCCCGACGAGGTCGAGATGCGTGCCCGGCTTGAGAAGTGCGCCTCTGACCAGGGTGCGGTCGGACATCGTCACGCAGGTGATGACGTCGGCGACCCTCACGGCGGCGTCGATGTCAGTCACCGCCCGGGCTTCGATGCCATCGCGGCGCAGCCCCGCCGCCACCGTCTCCGCCTTGGGCGCAGTGCGGTTCCAGACCATAACGCGCTTCAGCGAAGGGCACGCTGCCATGTGCGCGGAAGCGAAATGCGGCGCGAGCGCGCCCGCGCCCACCACCAGCAACGTCTCGGCGTCGTCTCGCGCAAGAAGCGATGCGCCCAAAGCGGAGTCGCCGGCCGTCTTGCGCGCGGTCATTGCGGCGCCATCGGCCACCAGAAGCGGCGCGCCGGTCGTTCCATCGAACATGGCGACCAGCCCCTGAACGTTCGGCTGCGCAGGCGAGAGCTTTTCGTTACCCGGGAATACACCGACCATCTTTACCGCGATCGGGCCACCAGGCACCCAACCGGGCAAGGTGATGAACTGGTCGCCGCCTCCGGCGGGATCCGCCTGCACGACCACGTCGGAAGTGGGCATGGCGCCGCGATGCGCCTGCGCAAGTGCGCCGATCAGATATGACCAGGGCAAGGCCGCATGGACCGCGGCAGCGTCGAAAACCTTCATGACGTTTCCTCGAAATTCCGGCTGCGGCGATCAGTTTTTCACTGTTAGCGCGACCAGATGACATGGCGTTACGGTTTGCGACAAGGCGAGCGGGCCGCTCTCCCCGTCGAGCACCAGCTTCTCAATCCGATAGACCGGCTCGGTAATCGAGACGCCCAGGACCTGGGCTTCGGAAGCGCGAGCGAAGCCGACGTCGATCAACCGCTCGGCACCGGCCGGCTCGATGGAGTAGGCGCCACGCAAGCTGGCGAAAAAGCTCCTGCCCGCCTCGACTGGCCCAAGCACGTCTAAGAAACGTTCGGCATCGACATAGAGGTTCTCCAGCGTCATCGGCCGGTCGTCCATCTCAAGCAGGCGCAGGAACCTCACTAGACGCCTGGCGCCCAGGCGCCCCGCCACCGCGGGCGCGTCCACGTCGTCTTCACGTTCCAGCACGCGGTGCCCGGCCTTGTGACCCTGACCCTCCACCACGTCAGCAAAACCCGAGAGCGATATGGTCTGCTGGATCTTGCGCGGCGCGACCAGAGTCCCCCGGCCCTGCTGGCGAACGAGCAGCCCCTCCGCGCAAAGCTCGCCGACTGCCCTGCGCAGCGTGACCCGACTGACCTGGTAGGTCGCGCACAGCTCGAATTCCGGCGGAAGGAAACTTCCCTCCGCCAGACGGCCCGCTTCGATCTCGGACAGGAGCTTGCGCCGGACCTGTTCGTAGAGCGGCAGAAGGCCGTCTTGCGCCATAGTCGCCTCAGTAGTCGGTGAGCTTCTTCATGTAGCGGCGGCCGTCCAGCATGACCTGCTGGCGGATGTCGGCCACCTTATAGATGAAGCGCCACAACGTGTCGAAGAAGATGAGCGGCACGACGTTGCCCTGGAAACGGGCGTCGATTCCCGAGAGGTCAAGCTTCGCCGCGTCGAGCACGAGGATATTTTCGGCCTTGCCGAAGCGGTGAAGGAATTCGTCGGCACGTTCGTCGAGCGCGCGGGTGGAATCGACGCCCTTCATCAGGACGAAGCAGCGGGTCTCGTCCAGAACCTCGAACGGGCCGTGGAAGAACTCGTTCGAGTGGATCGCCTGGCTGTTGATCCACTGCATCTCCATCAGCACGCAGATGGCAAATGAATAGGCCGCGCCGTAGCTCGCCCCCGACGACATGGTGTAGATCACGTCCTGCCTGGCGAAATGCCCGGCATAGCGGTCCCAAAGCGGCGCGTAGGTGTCCTGCGCGCGATCGATCGCAGGCTGGAGGTTGGACAGACTGTCGATAAGCTCTTCGGTCAGGTCCTCGCCGCCCGTTGCCGCCACCAGTCCCATGACAATCTGGTAGATGACCGAATAATTGCTGTCCTTCGCATTGATAGGCGTGCCGGTTGTGTAAGGCGCCTCGAACTTGACAGCATGATCGACGGCAACTCCCAGAGGCGAGCCGGGCTCGACCGTCAGTCCTATGGTCGTAGCGCCTTTTTCACGCGCGAACTTCGCCGCAGCCGTCGTCTCCTTGGTCGTGCCGGTCATCGAGCACAGCACCACCAGCGTATCCTCGCCGAGACGCTTCGGAGCGCGGGCCACAAATTCGGCGGCGTTGAAGACATCAGACGGCAGCGCGCCGTGTTGGTCCAGCATGAACTTGGCCGGATGCATGATCGACAGCGAGCCGCCACACGCCACGAAGAAGACGTGGCGCAGCGCGGCGACGTCGATTGCCGAAAGCGCGGCCGAAACGGCCGGGTGGAAGCGGTCGGGAAGGGGCATAATGGATCACCGTGCTATAAGACGACATAAGACATATTAATTTTTTGATTCCGGTGTCAAGCAGCCATTGACAAGCTGAGAGATTTATTGCGAACGTTCTCATATTGTCACAGAAGTGAGCTATCAGTGTCACAAGCTGCCCCCAGAATTCTCGCGTTCGGCGACAATGTGGTCGACTGCTATCGCGACATGCAGAGCATGTTCCCGGGCGGTAACTGCGTGAACCATGCGGTGTTCGCCCGGCGCTTCGGAGCGCAGACGGCCTATGCGGGCGCCGTGTCGGACGATGCGGCCGGTCGCGCGATCCGCGACGCTTTCCTCGCTGAAGACGTGGACACGTCCCAACTGCGTTTCCTGCCGGGCCAAACCGCCTATTGCGTAATCGCCACTGAAGAAGGCGAACGCGTCTTTGTCGGCGCCAATCTCGGCGTTTCCATCATCGCCCCTTCGCCCGCGGATCTCGATTGGATGGCGGCCGCCGACGCGGTCCACACCGGCCGCTCAAGTCATGTCAATGCGTGGATCGAGCATTTCGCGTCGCTGACGCGCGTCTCATACGATTTCGCCACGATCCGAGACGAAAACCGCATCGCCGACATCGCACCGCACTGTTTTCTCGCCGGTTTTTCCGGCGGCGATCTGGGTCGCGACGAGGCGCTGGCGCTCGCCGGCATGGCACTGAAGCATGGAGCCGAATGGGTTGTGATCACCCGGGGCGAAGAGGGCGCATTGCTGGCCGGCCATGACGGCATCCATGAGGCCGCTGCGGTTCCCGTGCGCCCGGTCGACACGCTGGGAGCTGGCGACACCTTCATCGCGCGCACGCTCGTCGGCCTGCTGCGCAAGGAAGCGCCCGAAACGATACTGAGCGAAGCCGCCGAGGCGGCCGCACAAACGTGCCTCTCGCCGGGCGCGTTCGGGCATGGCGTACCGATGGAGGTGGAGCTCTCGACCATGCTCGCTATCGACGAAATCTACGCGACGACGCGTCCCGTACCCGGCCCGCCTGCAGCGCACGCAGCCGCCAATTGAGGATTGGAACGGAAAGGAAAGCGTTCTCAGAAAGCGCATCTTTTCGAACCCGGAAGTGCCTGAACACAACCGACCGGAACCCCGGGGCCTAGCCCGGAAACAGGAGGACTACCAATGAACAGCTTCACATCATCGATCCGGCTTCTCGCCGCCGCTGCGGCCATGACCACCATGCTGAGCAGTGTCGCCGTTGCGCAGGACGTGACTATCCGCATCGCCACCGTCAACTCGCCCACCAGCGAGTCCTGGAAAGGTGTGATGGCGACGGCCGAGCGTGTCACCGAGCGCACCGATGGCCGCGTCAAGTTCGAAGGCTTCCCCTCTGGTCAGCTCGGCACCACGACCGACTCGATTGAGCAGGCAAGTCAGGGCCTGCCGATCATGACCTTCACCTCCGCGTCGTTCCTCGCCAGCTTCGGTGTGCCGGAGCTTTCGATCGTCGAAGGCCCGTTCATCGTCTCGAACACCAATGAAGCCGAAACCCTCGCCTTCTCCGACCTGATGCAGGGCTACTACGACCGCCTGGCCGAAACCGCCGGCATCCGTGTCGTCGCGATCAACTGGTTCGATGGTCCCCGCCACATGATCGGCACCGCCGGCTACTCCTCGCCGGAAGACCTGAAGGGCGTGCGCATGCGCGTCCCGCCGGTTGAGACCTGGCTGAAGACGTTCGAGCCGCTCGGCGTCATCGCGACCACCGTCGAGGCGGCCGAGGTCTATTCGGCTCTGTCGCAGGGCGTGGTGACGGCGGCCGAAAGCCCGCTGACCGGCCTGCGCGCCTCCAAGTGGCCGGAGGTCGCCAAGGAGATCACGCTTACCGGCCACTTCAACCTGTTCACGGGATGGGTGATGAGCGAGGCGGCCTTCCAGCAGGTCAGCGACGATGATCGCGCCATCCTGCTCGAGGAGTTCCGCAAGGGCGGCCAGGACCTGACGAAGATCTCGGCCGATCTCGAAACAGAAATCCGCGCCGAGTTCGAGGCGTCAGGCGTGACCTTCCACGAGGCCGATCTGGATGCCTACCGCAAGGCCACGGCAAGCTTCTACACCAGCTTCCCGAACTGGCCTGAAGGGCTTTATGATCAGGTCCGGGCGGCTGCCACCGGCAACTGACCGGCAGAATCCGGCCGCGCGCGCTTGATGGCGCGCCCGGCCTTTTTCCTCTCGAATAGAGGCGGTCGCAGCGATGAAAAGCCTGCGCGCGATAGTCGAGTTCCTGGGCGTGACCGTCCCTGCATTGATTCTGGCAGGTCTGGTGATCATCGTCATGTCCGACGTGCTGGCGCGAAACCTGTTCGCGATGTCGATCCTGTGGGCGCAGGAACTGGCGGTCATCCTTTTGGGCGCGACGGTGTGGCTCGGTCTCGCGGGAGCCGCCATGCACGGGCAGCTCTTCGGCATTTCCCTCTTCGTTGACCGCCTGCCCCCGCGCGCGGCCGTCTATGCCCGGCTGCTGGCAGACATACTCGTGCTGCTCATGGCCGCCGAAGTGATCCGCGCAGCCTTTGCGCAGATCTCAACCGCACGCTTCACCGTGTTCCTCACTCTCGGCTGGCCGAAATGGATCATGGCCGCGATCCTGGCGACGGGAATGGGTCTCGTCATCGTCGGTCGCCTGCTCCAGATGGCCGACAGTTTCAGGAACCAGCGCCCGTGACCATCGTCGCTATCGTCTTCCTCGTCCTGCTTGTTCTCGGACTGCCGGTCGGCTTCGTCATGCTCGGCGCTTCGATGGCCTATTTCGCCATGAACCCGATGATGGCGAGCCTCGTCGCCCAGCGCATGTCGTCCGGACTTGAGTCCTTTCCTCTGCTGGCCATCCCGCTGTTCGTGGTCGCTGGCGCGGCAATGGCGCGCGGCGGCATCGCAGAGCGCCTCTATGCCTTCTGCGAGACGCTGGTGGGGCACTGGCGCGGCGGGCTGGCACAAATCGCCGTGCTCACCTCAGTCTTCATGGGCGCCATGTCAGGATCGGCGAATGCAGACGCCGCCATCGACGCTCGCACCATCGTGCCGGTCATGCGCCGGCGCGGCTATACAAATGCCTACGGTTCGGCGGTCAGCGCCGCCTCGTCGCTGATCGCGCCGATCATGCCGCCCAGCATTGCCCTGATCATCTACGGCCTTCTCACCGACACCTCGATCGGCCGGCTGTTCGTCGGCGGTGTCATCCCCGCATTCGTCATCGCGATCGCCCTGATGCTGACGGTGCGTTGGACCGCGATCCGGATGAACCTGGCCCCGGCCCGCGATACCCGCGCCGGGCCTCGAGAGGTGTTGAGCAACGGACGCGCCGCACTGTGGGCACTGGGAATGCCGGTCATGCTGCTGGCAGGCTTGCGCAGCGGCTGGTTCACGCCGACGGAACTCGGTGCGGTGGCCGCCGTCTACGCGTTCGTTGTCGGCGTGTTCGTCTATCGCGGCCTTCGCCTGCGCGAAACCCTGTCGCTGTTTGCCGAATCCGCGACGACAACGGCCGGCGTCATGTTCATCGTGGCATCGGCGTCGGTGTTCTCGCTGATCCTCAGCCTCGAACAGATGCCGCAGCAGCTCATCACCGCCCTGTTGTCCATCTCGGACAACAAATACGTGGTGCTGCTGGTCATCAACATCGCCCTGCTCATTCTCGGCACAGTCTTCGAGGGGCTAGCGATCATCGTCATCCTTGGCCCGCTTCTGGTGCAGGTGGCGCAGAGCCTCGGCATCGATCCCGTACATCTCGGCGTCGTGCTCGTTTTCAACACCGCCATCGGCTCGATGACGCCGCCGGTCGGAACAGTGATGTTCACTGTGTGTTCGATCACCCGTTGCACGATCGAGGACTTCACCAAGGCGTTCACGCCGTTCCTCATCGCCTCGATTGGTGTCTTGTTCCTGCTCACCTATGTTCCGTCGCTGGTGACCTTCCTTCCCAGCCTCGTGTTCTGAAACAGGTGAAAGTCGTGACAACTAGGACGGATGGCAATCTGTGGCGCGCCAGCAGCGAAACGTCCGTCGAGACGACGCCGCTGGTTGCCGACGCACAGGCCGACCTCATCATCATTGGCGGCGGCTTTACCGGCAGCGCGGCCGCACTCGAAGCCGCACGCCGCGGCGCCTCGGTGCTTCTGCTTGAGGCTGAGACCATCGGCCATGGCGGTTCGGGCCGCAATGTCGGACTGGTCAATGCCGGCCTTTGGCTGCCGCCGCGCGACGTGATGGCGCAGATGGGCCGCGAGCCTGGTCTGCGTCTCGTCAACCTTCTTGCCGAAGCGCCGAAGCTGGTCTGGTCGCTGATCGAGCGCGAAGATATCGACTGCGAGGCGACGCCGAACGGCACGCTGCATCTTGCGCATTCGCCCTCGGGCTTTGGTGATCTCGAAGAACGACACAGGCAGGGCGTCGAGCTTGGAGCGCCACTGCAACTTCTCGACGCAGCAGAAACGACGCGCCGCACCGGCAGCGGCGTGTTCCACGGCGCGCTGCTCGATCCGCGCGCCGGCACAATCCAGCCGCTCTCCTATGCGCGCGGACTGGCGCGCGCGGCGATCCGCGCCGGGGCGCGAATTCACGAACGCAGCAAGGTGAGCCGCGTCCTGCACGACGGCAAAAGCTGGCAGGTCACGGCCAACGGCCACGCATTGACGGCAACGTCTCTGCTGCTCGCCACCAACGCCTATTTCGAGGGAATCGAGATCGGCGTGAAACCGCAATTCGTTGGCGTCAATTACTGCCAGTTCGCAACCGCACCGATGGCGGAGCGGCTGCGCGCGGAAATTCTCGCCGGAGGAGAAGGCTGCTGGGACACGGCGCTGGTGATGTCATCGTTTCGTATCGACCGCGCCGGTCGCATGATCGTCGGCGGCATCGGCGATGCAGGCGGCATCGGCGGCCCCATCCATGCCGGCTGGGCACGGCGCAAGCTGCGGCAGGTTTATCCGCAACTCGCCGGACTCGCATTTGAGCATGCGTGGCACGGCCGCATCGCCATGACCGCCGATCACATCCCGAAAATCCTGCAACTGGGCCCGTCGGGTTACGCCTGTTTCGGCTATTCCGGACGCGGCATCGGACCCGGAACCCTGTTCGGCACCCAAGCGGCGGTCGCCTTGCTGGACGGACATCAATATGCGTTACCCATTGCGCCTGTCGCGAGCCACACTGAACGTTTCACCGGCCCGCAGGCAGCCTATTACGAGGCGGGTGCGGTGCTGACTCACGCGGTCAATCCACTGCCGTTTACCTAGTAGTCTAGCGGGCCTTCAAGTTCTTTGACCACGCCGAGCCAAGTGTGATGACACTTGGTTCGGCTTCCAGCTGAAGAGATCGTCGAGCGAGGTGGTCTCGATGACGATGTATTCGCGGCTCGCCGGATCAGGCTCGGCCGAGGCAGAGCTGGTGCACGCGTACTGCGACAGCCGGCACTGACTTTCGGAAGCGGCGATTTCGTCAGCGGGGGCCATAGCCGGCGGTAATGCGCGCCGGCTCGAACGGCAAATCGCTGTGGCATTCGTCATTGATTGGAGCCGACTGCTACAATCCCTGTCGCAGCTGGCACTTTTTGGCGGGTAAGATCAGAAAGACGAACGTAATCAATCCGTTGCGGATTGATGGTGCCCAGGAGAGGACTCGAACCTCCACGCCTCGCGGCACACGGACCTGAACCGTGCGCGTCTACCAATTCCGCCACCTGGGCAAGGGGCCGCGCGAGCATGGAAGGAACCGGAATTCCAAGGCTCGCACTCGGTGCGCCGCCGATGTAAGCGGGCCGGCGGTTGCTGTCAATGCGTATTTCGGCCGGCTTTGCCGCTCGTCAAAGAATTTCCTTCGAAGCCACCGTGGAATCGGCTTTGAGGCGATAGACGATCGGCACGCCGGTGCCCAGCTCGACGTTGACCACCTGTTCGCCCGTCAGCCCGTCGAGCGCCATGATCAGCGCACGCAGCGAATTGCCATGGGCGGCGACCAGCACCGTGCGCCCGCGCAGCACGTGCGGCTGGACGACGTGGATGTAGTAGGGCCAGACGCGGGCGCCGGTGTCGCGCAGGCTCTCGCCACCCGGCGGCGGGACGTCATAGGAGCGGCGCCAGATATGGACCTGCTCCTCGCCCCACTTGGCGCGGGCATCATCCTTGTTGAGGCCGGAAAGGTCGCCATAGTCGCGCTCGTTAAGCGCCGGGTCGCGCACCGTTTCCAGTTCCGGCTGGCCGACGGCGTCGAGGATGTGCCCGCAGGTGATCTGGGCGCGCTTCAGCACCGAGGTGAAGGCGATGTCGAAGCGAATACCGCGATCGGCAAGCTTGACGCCGGCGGCCTTCGCCTCGTGATGACCCTGCTCGGTCAGATCGACGTCGCGCCAGCCGGTGAACAGGTTCTTCAGGTTCCATTCGCTCTGGCCGTGGCGGACAAGGATAAGCGTTCCGGACATCATGGGCTCCTAGGCGTAAGGTGATTGCAATGGATCAAGCGGCGGGCAGGCCGAGCACCTCGCGCATCGAGTAGAGGCCGGGCTTGCGGCCATGAGCCCATAGCGCGGCCCGGACCGCGCCGCGCGCGAACAGCGAGCGGTCCTCGGCGTGATGCGACAGGACCAGCCGTTCGCCGGGCCCCGCGAGGATGACCGAATGGTCCCCGACGACCGAGCCGCCGCGAAGCGCGGCGAAGCCGATAGCGCCCTGCGGCCGCGCCCCGGTGTGGCCGTCGCGCACGCGCACGCTGTTGTCGCGCAGCGCGACCTCACGCCCGTGGGCGGCGGCCTCGCCCAGAAGCAGCGCTGTGCCCGACGGCGCATCCACCTTCTGGCGGTGATGCATCTCCAGTATCTCGATGTCGAAGACCTCGGGGCCGAGCGCACGCGCCGCCTGCTCGACAAGGGCTGCGAGCAGGTTGACGCCGAGGCTCATATTGCCGGACTTGACGATGGTCGCGTGCCGCGCGGCGGCGGCAATGGCCGCGTCATCCGCCGGCTGGCAGCCAGTCGTCCCGATGACATGGGCAATGCGCGCCTGCGCCGCATAACCGGCAAAGGCGACGGTGGCCGCCGGCGTGGTGAAGTCTAGCACGCCATCGGCCTTGGCGAAGACCGGAAGCGGGTCGTCGGAGATCGGCACGCCGAGCGAGCCGACGCCGGCCAACTCGCCTGAGTCGCGGCCGACGAAGGGCGAGCCTTCGCGCTCGACCGCGCCAACAAGAGTCGCGCCCTCGGATTCGCCGATCGCCTGTATGAGCGCGCGTCCCATACGGCCCGCGGCGCCAACCACAACCAGACCCATGCTCACGCGGCACCCTCCCTCTCGTCGCTGCGGCGCATCTGACGGGCGTAGAGATGGGCGTAGGCGCCCCCTGGCAACGCCATCAGCGCGGCGTGGCTGCCCTGTTCGACGACCGCACCGCCCTCGATGACCACGATATTGTCGGCGTTGACCACCGTCGACAAGCGATGGGCGATGACGATGGTCGTGCGGCCCTGCATCACCGCTTCGAGCGCGGCCTGCACGCGAGCCTCGGATTCTGTATCGAGCGCCGAGGTGGCCTCGTCAAGCAGCAGTATAGGCGCGTTGCGCAGCAAGGCGCGGGCGATCGAAAGACGCTGACGCTGACCGCCAGACAGCGTGGCGCCGTTCTCGCCGACCGGCGTCTCGTAGCCCTGCGGCGCCTGGCGGATGAAGTCGTCGGCCTGGGCGAGGCGCGCCGCCTCCTCGACTTCAGCGTCGGTGGCGTTGGGGCGGCCGTAGCGGATGTTGTCCCGGATCGTCCCCTCGAACAGATAGGGGTGCTGCGAGACATAAGCGATCTGCCGCCGCAGCGACGCTTTGGTCACCGTGGCGATGTCCTGGCCGTCGATCAGGATGCGGCCACCGGCCGGGTCGTAGAAGCGCTGAACGAGCGCCACCACCGTGCTCTTGCCCGCGCCCGAGCTGCCCACCAGGGCGGTGATCCTGCCGGCCTCGGCAGTCAGCGCGATGCCGCGCAACACGGGTTGATCGGGTTCGTAGCAGAAGGTGACGGCGTCGAACTCGACGCGGCCCTGCGCCACCCGCAACTCGGCCGCTCCGTCGCGATCACGCTGTCGCGGCTCGAGATCGAGCAGCTCGTAGATCATGCGGGCGTTGACGAGCGCGCGCTCGAGATGGACCTGCACCCGTGCCAGCTTGCGGGCGGGATCATAGGCCAGAAGCAGGGCGGTTATGAAGGCAAACACCGAGCCGGGCGGCTCTCCCGACGTCGACATGCGCCAGGCGGCGTAGATCATGACGCCGGCGATGGCAAAGCCGGCCAGTATCTCCGAGATCGGCGACACGCGCTCGGAGACCCGGGCGATCTTGTTTGCGCGCGTCTCAGCCTCCTCGACCAATACCGCCATGCGGCGCGACAGCTGTTCCTCCATGGTGAAGGCCTTGACTACGGCGATGCCCTGGACGGTTTCCTGCATGGCGCCGACCAGCCGCGCATTGACCTCGACCGCTTGCCTGGCGACGCGGCGCAGGCGGCGCATGATGGCGTTGACGGCGTAGATAAGCGGCGGACCAATCAGCAGCGCGATCATCGACAGCATCGGATCGAGGATAAACATGGAACCGAGCAGGGCGATCAGCAGCACGGCATCGCCGACGATCGACTTCAGCGTCACGTTCAGCATGTCGCGGATGCCGATGACGTTCTCGTTGATCTGCGCGGCAAGCTGGCCGGAGCGCCGCTCGCCATAGAAGTCGAGCCCCAGCTGCATCAAGTGGTCGAAGATGCGGCGCTGGTAGCGCGCGACGAGATTGTTGCCAATGCGCGCCAGCAACACCGCCTGCCCGTAGGTGGCTAGGCCGCGCACGACGAAGACGGCAAACACCATGGCGCCGATCCACAGCACCATGTCATAGCGCTCGCGGTAGAAGACGTCGTCGACCAGCGGCCGCATCACCCACGGAATGAAGGCCGTGGCAAGCCCGACGAGCAGCAGGCAGCCCGCAGCCAGCATATAGAGGCCGGCGTAGTCCCGCAGGTTCTCGGCCAGGATGCGCCTGAGCACGGCATATCCATCGGTGACGCCGGCAATCTTCCTGGCGGAGGCTGGATCAGTCTGCAAGGTCCGGTTCCCGTTAGCGCCGTCCTGCCGGCGGCGGAGAGTGCTCGGGGTGCCTATGCCCTGACAGGGCCGGCCGCGCAATCGCCAATTGCCCCTATCACTTCCCGGCCCAGAGACGACCTTCCGTCTCGACGCCGAAACGGCCCGGCGTCCGGGCATAGGCGGCCAGGCCGGCAAGTGCCGCCAGCGGGTGGGTGATAACCGAAACCGGCATCGCGCGAATGAGATCGCTGTGCGGCGCCTTGTCCTCGAAGGCCGCCCGGAAACGGCCGTTCTGCAGGGCCGGGACGATCTTCTGGGCAATGCCGCCGGTGAGAAATACGCCGCCTTTGCTCATGAAGATGAGCGCCAGGTCGCCGGCCAGCCGACCAAGGCAGGTGACGAAGATGTCGAGCGCTTCTTCGGCTGTGGCGTCGGTGCCGCCAAGCGCCGCCGAGGTCACGTCAGCCGGGTCGGTAAAGCGGGGAGCGATGCCATCGGCAGCGGCGACGGCGCGGTAGAGATTGACGAGGCCGCGACCGCAAAGCATCTGCTCGGCCGAGATGCGCCCGTCGATCTGCTCGATATGGGGAAACACTTCGAAGTCGCGCGGACTGCGCGGGCCGATGTCGACATGGCCACCCTCGCCCGGCACCGGAATCCAGATGCCGCGGGACTGGACCAGCCCCGCGACCCCCAACCCCGTGCCAGGACCCAGCACGACGCGGCCGCTGCCTTCCTCGGCCTCGCCGCCGCCGATGGCCTCCATGTGCTCCGGGCCGAGCGCCACGACGGCCAGCGCTTGAGCCTCGAAATCGTTGAGGAGCAGCACCTGCTCCAGCCCCAGCGTATCGAGCATCGTCCCGGGGCGGACCACCCAGTCGCAATTTGTGAGCGGAATCTCATCGCCGTCGATGGGGGCGGCAACCGCCAGCAGCGCTGATCGGGGCAGGATGGATGTCTTGTCGAAGATCGCAGCCCGGATGGCCGCGTCGATCGAGGCGAAGTCGGCGGTGCGCACCGTTGGGTAGATGCGCGGCTCTGCAAAGGCGTCGACCAGGACGGCGAAGCGCGCGTTGGTACCGCCGATGTCGCCGATAAGGACCGGGAATCTGAGCGTGGCAATGTCGTTCGCCTGTCCCGGCATGTCAGTGACCGTCCCCGCACCTTCTTCCGCGACAAGTCAGCCAAAGCTGCGCGCGCTCATCAACAGTTCGGCCGTGGCCACATTCAGTGCCATGGGAATATCATAGACGATGGCGAGCCGCATCAACGCTTTGACGTCGACGTCATGTGGCATCGGCGTCAGCGGATCGACCAGGAAGATGAGCGCGTCGACCCGTCCCTCTGCGATCAGCGCGCCTATCTGCTGGTCGCCGCCCAGCGGGCCGCTTTTCAGGGGACGGATTGCGAGATGCCGCAGTGCCTCCGCGATGCGGCCGCCGGTGGTGCCGGTGGCGACCAGGTCGTAGGCGGCAAGCTGGTCTGAATGGCCACGGCAGAAGACGACCATGTCGTCCTTCTTCGTGTCGTGGGCAATCAGGGCGATGGTGCGGCGGTCGGCCATGTCGTGCCGTGTTCTCGCTCGGCTAAATCGATTTAGCCGAGCGATACGGCAGCGTGGCCACGCCTGTCAAGGACGGCAGCAGCTCAGTTGAAGGGTCGCGGCTGAGGCAGCGGAATGGTGCGCTCCGGAGTCGGCGCATAGGCATGGGCAGCAACCGGGGCGGCCGTCGTCGTGGCGATGACGGGCGCGCCACCGGAACCTCCGATCGTCACCACTTGTTCCGAGGCTGGCGCCGGCGCCGAGAGCACCGCGCGGCAGGCATTGGGAAGCGCCGAAAGGCGCATCACATCGCGGGCGCGCACCGGCTCCGGCCCGCCCGACCCCCTCCAGGGCTCGTCTGTGAACCACCACGCCAACGATTGGTCGCAGCCTTCCCCCCGCGCCACCGCTTCCTGCGGCCGGCAGCCGGGCGAACCGGTCGGGCAGCCGATGCGGATATGGAAGTGCGAATCATGCCCCCAAATCGGCCTGACCTTGCGAAGCCAGGAGCGGTCACCCGTCACCGTGTCGCAGAGCTTCTTCTTGATCCCGGGGTGAACCAGCACGCGCTCGACATTCGGATAGCTCGCCGCCCGCTTCAGCAGCGCGGCGTGGGCGGAGGTCCATTTGCGATCGTCGACTTGAAGGGAATTGGACCGCAGCAGCGAGACGAATTCGGTCTTTTCACGCTCGGCGGCCGAAAGGCGCCGGTTCGTTGGCATCGGCAGGAACCATATGTCGGCGTCCAGCCCGATCTGGTGCGAAGCATGGCCCGACAGCATCGGACCGCCGCGCGGCTGCGAGACGTCGCCGATGAGCAGTCCAGGCCAGCCATCCTGCACGGCCTCGCGCGAAAAGCGCTCCAGAAGCGCTATCATGTCGGGATGGCCCCAGCGGCGATTGCGCGACAGGCGCATGGACTGCCAGTTCGGGCCATCGGTTGCGATGGCCACGCCGCCGGCGAAGCAACCCTTGTTGTAGAAGCCGTGCGCCGCCGCCTGGGTCGCGGCCGGCAAGCGGTGAGCGCCGAACACCTCCTTGGCGAGCGGATCGGCCGCTGCCGTCGCCGTCAACCCGCAGGTCGCGACCAACAGTCCGGCCAACGCCGCGCGAAAGCCTCTCATCATCGACATCTCGTCTCCACTGCGCCCATGCGCGCGCTTGCCCTTCCGCCGGGGCGTCAAGCATGGGCCATCATGGTAAATCGAATCGTAACAGTCACGACCCGATTTTCGACCGCCTATCGGCCCCGCCCGGACGACCTAGCCATGAGCCGCGCGACCAAAGCTCGTCCAGCGCAACGCGGTAGTTCGGAAACCGCATCAGGTAACCCTCGCCCTTGAGGGCGGCATTGGAGACGCGTTTGTTCTCGCCATAGAAGGAGCGGGCCATCGGCGTCATCTCGGCATCGTCGAAGGCAATCTCGGGCGGCGGCTCCACGCCCATCAGGGCCGCGGCATAGGCGACGACATCCTGCGGCGGCGCCGGCTCGTCGTCCGTGACATTGAATACGCCTCCCGTCCGCCGGGCCGCCAGAAGCATGGCCGCTCCGGCGATATCGTCGACATGAATGCGGTTGAACACCTGCCCCGGCTTGACGATGCGGCGCGCCGTTTCCTGGGCAAGATTGACGAAACCGTTGCGACCGGGACCGTAGATGCCTGAGAGCCGCATCACCGCCACAGGCAGCGACAAGCGCTTGCCAAGCGACCGCCAGGCCTGCTCGGCGTCGAGCCGCATCCGGGATCGCTTCGAGACAGGCCGGCATTCGGCCTGCTCGTCGATCCAGCCGCCTCCGTGGTCGCCATAGACCCCGACCGTCGAAAGGTAACCTATCCAGCTCAGGGCCGGCATGGAGCGGACGATGGCGTCGCCCGCGGCTGCGAGCACAGGGTCGACGCCTTCCGCCGGCCTGGAAACGGCCCCGTCGCCGCGCATTCCGTGGTCGGGGGCAATCGAGACGAACAGATGGGTGACACTGGCAAGCCTCTGGGCGATCTGCGCCGACAACGGCGCGCCATCGAACAGGAACGGCTCGACGCCGGCCGCCGCCAGTTCCGCGGCTTTGTCGAGCGAGCGAGTGGTGCCGGCCACTAGCCCGCCCGCCTCGTTCACGGCCTGCGCGATGGCGCGGCCGGAATAGCCTGCACCGAAAATGAAGACATCCATGCTCATCTGGCCTTCTGCAACTCCAGGCTCGCCAATGCCAACTCGATCTCGGAGAGGACCGTCTCGTCCATCTCGCCGTCCCGCAGAGTGACAAGTCGGTCGGCGAAAGCAGGTCCGCCCTGAAGCCGCGCCAGCGCCCACACCGCAGCGCCACGAACCAGCGGCGAAGGATCGACGAGCAGATCGGCCACGATCGGCGCCAAGGATGGCTCAACAGAATTGCCGACGGCAATCAATACGTTGCGGATGAATCTCTCGCGGCCGATGCGTTTGACCGGCGACCCTGAAAACAGCGTGCGGAACGTTGCATCGTCGAGCGTCAGCAGGTTGGCAAGCCGAGGCTCCTGCAGATCGTCGCGGGCGCGCAGCTTCGCCTCGGAGGCCTCGCTTGCGAACTTGTTCCAAGGGCAGGCGGCGAGGCAGTCGTCGCAACCATAGATGCGGTTGCCTATGGCCTCGCGAAATTCGTGCGGGATCGGCCCCTTGTGCTCGATGGTCAGGTAGGAGATGCACCGACGCGCATCGAGCTGGTAGGGCGCGGGGAACGCGCCGGTCGGGCAGATGTCGAGGCAGGCGCGGCACGAGCCGCAGTAATCGCTCTCGGCCTCGTCGGGAGCCAGTTCAGCCGTCGTGAAGATCGAGCCCAGGAACAACCACGAGCCGAATGTGCGGCTGACGAGATTGGTGTGCTTGCCCTGCCAGCCGAGGCCGGCGGCTTGCGCCAGCGGCTTTTCCATCACCGGCGCGGTGTCAACGAAAACCTTGACGTCGGCACCGCTGCGCGAGGCGAGCTTCTGGGCAATCTCCTTCAGCCTGCCCTTGATGACGTCGTGATAGTCGCGGTGACGGGCATAGACCGATATCGCTGCCCGATCAGGGCGCGCGAGCAGTTCCAGCGGGTCGCGGTCCGGGCCGTAGTTCATCGCCAGCATGACAACCGAGCGAACCTCGGGCCACAGGGTGCGCGGATCGCCGCGTCTCGCCGCCGTCTCGGCAAGCCACTCCATCGTGCCATGGCGGCCGGCGGCAACGAATTCGGCCAGGCCCTTAGCCGCCTGGGCGACCGAATCGGGGAGGGTCACGGCAATCGCGTCGAAGCCGAGCCGGCTTGCTTCGGTGTCGAGGAATTCCCGAAGCCTGTCCGCTCGGACCGGATTCAGGACCGTCTCCATCAGAAATCGAGGTCCGCGTAGTGGGAGGCGGGCGACAAGCCGCGTACGCGATCCGCCAACAACGGCCGGAAGGACGGGCGCGACTTCATGCGCGTATACCAGTCCTTGGCGGCCGCATGCTCGCTCCAGTCGATCTCGCCCAGATAATCGAGAACCGACAGCGCCGCGGCGGCGGCAATGTCGGCATAGGTCAGTCGCGGGCCGGCCAGCCAGTTGCGGGTTCCGGCCAGCCAGTTGGTATATTTCAGATGCTGGCGGACATTGGCGCGCGCCGCGCGGATAGCGCCGGAATCGGGCGCGCCGTCGCCACCGATCAGCGGTTTCAGCACCCGCTCGCGCACCAGATGGCGGCTGACGTCGCCTTCCGTCTTGACCAGATACCAGTCGACCAGCCGCCTGATTTCGGCCCTCGCCAGCGGATCCTCGACGAACAGGCGGCGGTCGCGCTTGAGCACGCCGCGCGTCTCGTCGACATATTCGGCGATCACGGTGGCGCCAACGATCGGAGCGTCACCCTCGGCCAGAAGCACCGGCAGGGTCGCCGCCGGGTTAAGGGCGAGGAATTCCTTTCGCCGCTGCCACGGCTTCTCCTCGATCAGCGCCAGTTCCTCGCCATACTCGCCGAAGGCCAGGCGGACGAAGCGGCAGGCGGCAAATAGCGGATGATGGAACAGGGTCAGCATGTTACCTACGGGAATTGCAACGCTCTGGTCTTTTGCCGATCGCAGGGCTAAAGCTCGGGCCGATTCCTGAATCGGGCGCTAGGCGGTCACGTCCTATAGGCGCTCATCCCATCGCTGACAAGCAAGCCCTCGACCGGCATGGAGGCCGTTCATGAGCGATCAGACCATCGTCGGCGCCGCACTGCTGGGCATTCTGGAGGGCCTCACCGAGTTCATCCCCGTCTCCTCGACCGGGCATATCCTGCTGGCCGGCCACTTCATGGGCTTCCAGTCGACCGGAAAGGCTTTCGAGGTGCTGATCCAGCTCGGCGCCATTCTCGCCATCCTGACCGTCTACTTCGCCAGATTGTGGAACATGCTGGTCAAGCTGCCGTCGGACCGCGCTACGCAACATTTCGTCATCGGCATCCTGATCGCCTTCCTGCCCGCCGCCATCATCGGCGCGCTGGCGCATGGCTTCATCAAGGAAGTGCTGTTCGAGACACCGATCGTTATCTGCGTCGCGCTCATCGTCGGCGGATTCATCCTGTTGTGGGTCGACCGCCGGGCGATTCGTCCGATCTACTCCGACGCCTCGCAGTTTCCGCTGTCCGTCTATCTGCGCATCGGCCTGTTCCAGTGCCTCGCGATGATACCCGGCACGTCGCGCTCCGGCGCGACTATCGTCGGCGCGCTGCTATTGGGCGCCGACAAGCGCTCGGCGGCCGAGTTCTCGTTCTTCCTGGCGATGCCCACCATGGCCGGCGCGTTCGCCTACGATCTCTTCAAGAACCGCGACATATTGTCGGCGGCCGACGTGCCGATCATCGCCACCGGGTTCGTCTTCGCCTTCATAGCCGCAGTGCTGGTTGTGCGGCGACTGCTCGACTTCGTGTCGCGCCGCGGTTATGCGCTCTTCGCCTACTGGCGGCTGGCAGTCGGCACGGCGGGGCTGATCGCACTGCTGGTCTGGGGCTGATCAGACCCAGAGGCCGAGGCCGCGCCTGATCATGTCGAGCGCCAATACGGTTATCCCGACCTTGAACCAGCGGCGGAAGGTAGCCTCCGGCAGTCGGTCGAGCCAGGCGCTGCCATAGACGGTTCCGAGATAGCCCGCGACGATCATCGCCGCCACAAGCGGCAGCCATTGGGCGAAGGCGAAGCCGGCCAGCCCGAAGACGACGATCTTGAGCGCGTGCTGTACGGTCATTCCGGCAGCATGGGTAGCGACCAGCGCCTTGCGGTCGTTGGGCAGGATCTGGGCGAAGAAAGCCGACAGCAGCGCACCGGTTGCGCCGACGAACATGGTGATCGTCGCGGTGATGGCACTGCCGACGGCAAGCCCGGCCCGCCCCAGGCGGTCAAGACCCGGAACGGTTGCCCAGGTGATCGCGACGATGAAGCAGCCGAGCACAAGCTTGAGCAGCGCATCGGGCAACTGGACGACGACCAGCGCCCCAACGACGGCGCCCACCAGCGAACCGGCGAGGAACGGCCCGAATATGTCGCGGCGCACATGGGCGCGCTGGTGCCAGGCACGACCGGTGTTCGAGCCAAGCTGCACGGCACCGTGGACGGGGATGAGGGCGGCAACGGGGATGAACAGCCCCATCAGCGCCAGCATTGCGAGACCGCCGCCGACGCCGAATGCGGCCGTCAGCGCGGATGTAAAGAACGAGGCGACGACGAGTAGGAAGGCCGGCCCGGAGCCGAGGCCTTCCGGCAGGAAAGCGGCGAGCGCTTCCAACGCGAAGCCGCTCAGGCCGCGTTCGTTCGCGTGAACTGCCCGGACGGACGATACTGCCATAGGTAGGTCGGCAGGATCGCCTCCATCGGCTGCGGCGTGATGCCGAGACCGGCAAAGGTGCGGCCGTCCTTCTCTGCGGCAGCCGAGACGACGTTGTCCGTCTTCAGCATCTCGACCTGGTCCGTCGTCAGCAGCGGATTGGGCAGCATGCCGAGGATCGAGGCCTGGAGGTGGGCGAGCCACCAGGGCACCGGCGCCAGCAGACGCTTGCGCTCGACGACGGCGAGCATCTCCTCCATGCACTGGCGGAAGCTTTTCACCTCGGGTCCACCCAGTTCGTAGATGCGCCCACCCTTGACCTTGCCGTCCACCGAGCGGGCAATCGCCTCGGCAACGTCGGTAACATAGACCGGCTGGAAAAGGGTCTCGCCGCCGCCGATCAGCGGCAGGGCCGGCGACAGCCGCGCCATGGCGGCGAAGCGGTTGAAGAACCCGTCCTCGGGACCGAACACGATCGACGGGCGAAAGATTATCGCATCCTTGACCGTCTCCAGAACCGCCTGCTCGCCGCGCGCCTTGGTGCGCGCATAGGCGGCCGGTGATTGCGGGTCGGCGCCGATCGCCGAGACATGGGTGAGCCTGGCGCCCTCGGCGCGGGACGCTTCCGCCACGGCGCGCGCGCCGAAATCCTGCACCGCGTCGAAGCGCTGGCGGCCACTCTCGAACAGGATGCCGACGAGGTTGACGACGTGGTCGGCGCCCTGCACCGCGCGATCGATCGACCAGCGATAGCGCAGATTGGCCTGGACCGCGTGGATCTGGCCGACATTGCCCAGCGGCTGCAAATGGCCGGCGAGGTTGGGATTGCGCACGGCAACACGCACCCGGTAGCCGCGGCGCGCCAACGCCCTGACTACGTGACGGCCGAGAAAGCCCGATCCGCCGAAGACTGTCACGAGCGGTGGGACCTGGGTGATGGCGGTCATCGCTGGCTTTCTCCATTGCCTGATACTGCCGCTTCATAATGCGTTCGCGGCGAAAGGCAAAGTTCTGCGATCGATCTGCCGCGTGATATCGACGAAAGGCCAAGGTGATTTTGCTTTGCCGGTCGTCCGGCGGCCGCTAGAAGTCGGCCACCGGCGACAAGCCGGGTTTCGGAAGGGGGGTTGCATGCGTTTCTGTCTCGTTGCCGCGCTGGCTACCGCTGCGGCGGTGCTGCCGGAAGCAGCCATGGCCGCCGAGGGTCACGGGTTGCCGGGTGCACAAATGTCGCTGCTATGGGCGCTGCCCTTCGTCGGCATCCTGCTGTCGATTGCTACCGGCCCGCTGCTCTACCCCCACGTCTGGGAGCATCACTACGGCAAGATTTCCGCCGGCTGGGCGGTTCTGGTGGTCGTGCCGATGCTGCTCGCCTTCGGTTTCGGCACCACGCTCTACTCGGTGCTGCACACGATGCTGCTTGAATATATGTCGTTCATCATCCTGCTGTTCGCGCTGTTCACCATATCGGGCGGCATCCTGGTATCGGGCAACATCCACGGCACGCCGTTGGTCAATACCGGCCTGCTGCTGGTCGGCACCTTTCTGGCGTCCATCATCGGCACCACCGGCGCATCGATGGTGCTCATCCGTCCGATGATCCGCGCCAACGACAACCGACCCTACAACGTACACGTCTTCGTCTTCTTCATCATCCTGGTGTCGAACGTCGGCGGCTCGCTGACGCCACTGGGCGACCCCCCGCTGTTCCTCGGCTTCCTGCGCGGCGTCGACTTCTTCTGGACCACCACGCACCTGCTGCCACAAATGCTGTTCGTCGGCGGCATCGTGCTGGCGCTGTTCTTCCTGCTCGACACCTGGCTCCACAGGCGCGAACAGGGCTTGCCGAAGATCAAGGATCCGACGCCGGATTCGGCCGTGCGGGTGCGAGGGCTGGTCAATCTGCCGCTGCTCGGAGGCGTCATCGCCGCGATCCTGATGTCGGGCATCTGGGACCCGGGCGTCGCCTTCAACGTGCACGGTGTGGAACTGGAGCTGCAGAACCTGTTGCGCGACGCCATCATACTGGCGCTGGCGATGGTCTCGCTCGCCGTATCCAACAAGGATTTTCGAGCGGCCAACGGCTTCAACTGGGAACCCATCAAGGAAGTGGCGAAGCTTTTTGCCGGCATCTTCCTGTGTATCATCCCGGTGATCGCCATCCTGCAGGCCGGGCTCGACGGCGCCTTTGCGCCGCTGGTTGCGCTGGTCACCGGGCCGGACGGCGCGCCCGACAACGTCGCCTATTTCTGGCTGACCGGTGCGCTGTCTTCGTTCCTCGACAACGCGCCGACCTACATCGTCTTTTTCGAACTGGCCGGCGGCGACCCGCAGGTGCTGATGACCAGCTTGGCAAAGACGCTGACGGCGATCTCGGCCGGCGCAGTCTTCATGGGCGCCAATACCTATATCGGCAACGCCCCCAACTTCATGGTTTACGCCATCGTGCGGGGAGCGGGCGTCAACATGCCGAGCTTCTTCGGCTACATGCTGTGGACCAGCTGCATCCTGCTACCGATTTTCGCGTTGATGAGCTTCATCTTCTTCGCCTGACGCAGACACGCGCGGTTTTCAGTACACTCGTGAATGGAATGGGGTGGGCATTGCCCGCCCCGTTTGCATTTTATGGCCACGACAAATGCGGGGTCGCCTCGTCGCGACCTACGCCACGGACTCGCCAAATTAAAACTTGATTGCTATGGTCATGTTAATTATCGGAGGCACTCGGGCACCCTGGCACGCCTTTCGATCACGGATGGCAGGCACCAAACGAACACCCGCACCGACGCAGGACACAGGCCGGACATGACGTCACCGTTACCCAACAGCCGAGTTGCGGCACGACCGTCGGGATTTGCAACCGCCCTGGCCAAGCCGGCGCTTGTCGCCGCCATGCTGGTCGCGGCTTCGGCCGGCGCGCTGGCGCAGGAACTGGCCGTCGATACCGGGACCATCGCGCGCGACGTGACCCTGCCGCACGATCTGTCGCCATGGGGCATGTTCGTGGCCGCCGACTGGGTGGTGAAGGGGGTGATGATCGGCCTCGCTGTCGCCTCGCTGGTGACATGGACCGTTTGGCTGGCGAAGACGGTCGAGATTATCGGCGCGCGTCGGCGTATGGCGCGCGCGCTCGACCGCATCGTCGAAGCCCCCGACCTGCGCGACGCGGGTCGCGCCATGGAACGGACGGGCGGGCCGGCGGCGCTGCTGGTCAAGGCGGCCGGCCACGAAATCGCCCGGTCGCAGGACATGCCGGCGGGTGGCGCGGGGGTGAAGGAACGCGTCGCCTCGCATCTGGCGCGTATCGAGGCGCAGGCGGCGCGGCGCATGACGCGTGGAACCGGCGTTCTGGCGACCATCGGCTCCACTGCGCCGTTCGTCGGCCTGTTCGGCACCGTATGGGGCATCATGAACTCATTTATCGGAATTTCCGAGGCGCAGACGACCAACCTCGCCGTCGTCGCCCCCGGCATCGCCGAGGCACTTCTGGCGACCGCCCTCGGCCTCGTCGCCGCCATTCCCGCCGTGGTCATCTACAACGGCTTCGCGCGCTCGATAGCCGGCTACAAGCTGCTGGTGGGCGACGCTTCGGCAGCCGTCCAGCGGCTGGTCAGCCGCGACCTCGACAGCAGAAGCGCGGAAAGCCACCGCCCCCCGCTGGCGGCGGAGTAAGGCCATGGCTGGCAGCGTCAACACCAGTGCCGACGTCGACGATCTCACCGAAAGCCACGAGATCAACGTAACGCCATTCATCGACGTCATGCTGGTGCTGCTGATCATCTTCATGGTAGCGGCGCCGCTCGCCACCGTGGATATCAATGTCGACTTGCCGGCGTCGGCGGCAACGCAGCAAACGCGTCCGGACACGCCGCTCTACGTCACGGTGGAGGAGGACCTGACCGTCTCGGTGGGCGACGAACCGGTTCGTCACGACGAGATGGCCGCGGCCCTCGACCGGGCGACCGAGGGCGACAAGGAGACGCGCGTCTTCCTGCGCGCCGACAAGACAGTCGCCTATGCCGACCTGATGGACGTGATGAACCTGCTGCGCATGGCCGGCTATACCAAGGTGGCGCTGGTTGGCCTGGACAGCCTCGGCGCGGTGCCGGCTAAACCCGAACAAGCCACCGAATGAGTGCGCCAGCGGACATCGCCTGGTCGCGGCGCCTGGCGCGCACCTCGCCCGGGATAGCCATACTATGGGCGGTTTCGACCCTCCTGATGCTGACGGCCCATGCCGGCGCCGGATGGTGGATGATGCGTCATCCGGCAGAGACGCTGCCCGAACCTGACGCCGCGCCGATGGCGGTGATGATCGATCTCGCCTCGATCGCGATGGCGCCGGCTGCGGCCGAGGACCAGGTCGCGTCAGATGAGCATGACAGTGTCGAGGTCGAGGCATCCGAAGCCGTGCCCGTCGAAGACAGTGCCGAGCCGGTCGAGGTTACGGCGCTCGAAGCACCGGTGGAGCGGTCGTTAGAGGCATTGCCCGCGGATATGGCGGAAACGCCCGAGGCCGTGCCGGTCGAGCCGGTTGAGGCTGTCGACGACCCCCGGCACCTGGCGGCCTTGCCCGCAGACGCTGTCGACCCGAAGCTCATCGAGCCCGCGGCGCCGTCGGAAGTCTCGGCTGCCCGGGCAATTGATCCCGATGCCGTCGTGCCGGTCGCGGAGGAAATCGATCCAGTGGAGCAGATGGTGGCGGCTGCGCTGGCGCGGCCTGACCTGCCGGTTCCGCAGGCCCGCCCGGAGCCACCGATGCCAGCGCGACAGCAGCAGCCCCGCCGCGAGACGCGCACACCGCAGGAGAAGCCGGCCGAACGCCAGAGGCAGCAGGCGCCGTCGCGCGCGGCCAGCCAGGCAAGGTCCACCACGGCACAGGAGGCGCCCCGCGCCGCCGCGCCGCAGACCAGCGCCGGCACCGCGCAGGCCATTTCGCCCGCCCGTTGGCAATCACGCCTGATGGCGCATCTGGAACGGCGCAAGCGCTATCCCGCGACCGCCAAGCGTCAGCGTCAGCAGGGCGTGGCGCAAGTGCGCTTCTCGATCGACAATAGCGGCAACGTGCAGTCCGTATCGCTGTCGCGCTCGTCGGGCGTGCCGGAGCTCGATGCCGAAGTCGTCTCGCTGGTGCGCCGCGCATCGCCGGTACCGCCGCCGCCACCCGGCGTCAGCCGGACGATCGTGGTGCCGATCGAATTCAGCCTTCGGCGATAGGGCCGCGCTCGCCCGAAATCCGCCGCGCTACCGCGCGACGACCTCAATCTCCGGCCAGCAGGCCTGCGCCCGGATGGGCTTGGCATGGTGCGTGTTGCGATTGTCCAAGGCATGGTTCGGCGGGCGAAGCGCTCATGGCGAGGCTCAGCCTCTCAGCACGCCGCCCGTCTGCTTGGTGACGTTTTCGACGATGCGGCCGGCCAAGGCCTCGAAATCCTCGTCGGTCAGCGTGCGCTCGAGCGGCTGGATCGCCACCTCGATGGCTATCGACTTCCTGCCCTCGCCCAGCGAAGGGCCTTCGAATATGTCGAAGACGCGCACGCCGGTGATCAGCTTTCTGTCGGCGGCGGCGGCGGCGCGGGTCAGCGCGGCGGCCTCGACCGCCTTGTCGACGACGAAGGCGAAATCGCGCTTCACCGCCTGGAAGGCCGAGATGTCGAGGCGCGGCTTGGTGCGCGTCGGCTTGGCCTTGGGCTCGGGAATCGCGTCGACATACACCTCGAAGCCGCAGAGCGGCCCCGATACGTCGAGCGCCTCCAGCGTCTTCGGATGGAATTCACCGAAGGTGCCCAGCACGACCTTCGGACCGAGCTTGATCGTGCCCGACCGGCCCGGATGATACCAGGCGGGGCCGCCGACCTCGACCTGCAGCTTGTCGACCGGCGCCCCGCAGGCTTCCAGCACGGCCAAGGCGTCGGCCTTGGCGTCGAACACGCCCACCGGGGCGGCGTTGCCGGCCCAGTGCCGGCCCTGCCCGTCAAGCTTCGCCGTGCCGCGCCGCACGCCGGCCGCAACGCGACGCTGGTTCTCGGGCGCGTCGCCCTCATAGGTGCCGGACACCTCGAACAGGGCGACGTCGGCGAAGCCGCGATCGGCATTGCGCTGGGCGGCGGCCACCAGGCCCGGCAGCAGCGAGGGCCGCATGTCGGACATGTCGGCGGCGATGGGATTGGAAAGCTTCAGCGCGGGCTGTCCGCCGCCGAACAGCTCCGCGTGCTTTGCGGGAATGAATGACCAGGTGACTGCCTCCATCATGCCGCGCACGGCAAGCGCGCGCTTGGCGCCGCGCGTGCGGATCTGCAGCGTCGTCAGGATACGGCCATTGACGGCATCGTGGGCGGCCAGCGGCTGCGGGGCGATCCTGTCGACGCCGTGGATGCGCATCACCTCCTCGACGAGATCGGCCTTGCCATCAACATCCGGCCGCCAGGACGGCACGGCGACGTCGATCACCTCGCCGTCACCCTTCGGCTCGAAGCCGAGACGGGACAGGATCGACCTGCTCTCTTTGGCGGGAACGTCGATGCCGGTCAGCCGCCTGACCTCCGCGAGCGGGAAGGAAACGACCTTCGGCGCGTGGCCGGCATAGCCGACCACTTCGGCTTCCGTCGGCGTGCCGCCGCACAGGTCGACCACCATCGCCGTAGCGAGATCGAGTCCAGGCACCATGAACTCCGGGTCCACGCCGCGCTCGAAACGGTAGCGCGCGTCGGTGATGATGCCGAGCGTGCGGCCGGTACGGGCCGTGGTGATCGGGTCCCACAGCGCCGATTCGATCAGCACGTCCGTGGTCGCGTCGTCGCAGCCGGAGTGCTCGCCGCCCATGATGCCGGCGATCGATTCGACGCCATTGTCATCAGCTATGGCGCACATCTCCGCCCTCAGTGCGTAGTCGCGCTGGTCGAGGCCGAGCACGGTCTCGCCATTCACGGCGCGCCGCACCACCAGATTTCCCTTCACCTTTGCCGCATCGAAGACATGCAGCGGCCGGCCGCGATCGAAGGTGACGTAGTTGGTGATGTCGACAAGCGCGTTGATCGGGCGCAACCCGATGGCGATCAGCCGCTGCTGCAGCCATTTCGGCGCCGGGCCGTTCTTGACGCCGCGGACCAGCCGCAGCGCGAACCCAGGGCAAAGGTCGGGCGCCTCGATCGTCACCTTCACCGGGCATTCACCCACACCGTCCACCGGCTTGACTACGTCGTTCTTCAGCACGCCAAGACCGGCGGCAGCCAAATCGCGTGCAATGCCGTAGACGCCGGTGGCGTCCGGGCGGTTGGGGGTGAGGTTGATCTCGATCACGGGATCGTCGAGCTTCGCCCAGGCGGCGAAGGGCGTGCCCACCGGCGCGTCGGCAGGCAGGTCGATGATGCCGTCATGCTCGTCGGAAAGCTGCAGCTCCCGCTCCGAGCACATCATGCCGCGGCTCTCGACGCCGCGGATGTTGCCGACCGACAGCGTTACGTCGATGCCGGGGACATAGGTTCCGGGCGCCGCGAACGCGCCGACAAGCCCGGCGCGCGCATTCGGCGCGCCGCAGACGACCTGGATAGGATCGCCCTTGCCCGTGTCAACCGTGAGCACCCGCAGCTTGTCGGCGTCCGGGTGCTTCTCGGCGGTCAGCACCCTGGCGATGACGAAGGGCGAGAGCGCCGCCTTGTCGTCCACCGACTCGACCTCAAGGCCGATCATGGTCAGCTTCCCGACGATCTCGTCGAGAGTGGCGTCAGTTTCGAGATGGTCCTTCAGCCAGGAAAGCGTGAATTTCATCGGATCATTCCATTGGTCGGTCTATCGCTCGGCCGAGAAGCCTTCGTAACGAGGCAGCTCGTCGGCGATCTGAAGAAAAGGCAGCTTCCGCTGGTCGAAGGCGTGGAAGGCTGGCGGGTAGCGCTCCGGATCGTCCATGAACCCAAGCGCGAAATAGGTCTCGCCCGGCAGGTGGTCGTCGCGATAGCCGATCTGGCTACCGCAATGCTCGCAAAACGAGCGCTCGACCCCGCCCGAGCGAAAGGTCTTTGGCGTGCCGAACCAGGTCACCTGCTCGTCGCGGAAGACAACGAAGGCCATCACCGGCGCACCAGTCTGCTTGCGGCAGTCGCGGCAGTGGCAATAGGAGCGGATGATCGGCTCGGATGCCATCTCCGCCGAGATCAGGCCGCAGCGGCAGGCGCCTGCGTGGGCTGCGCTCATGTGCTCAACCCACCGAACAGGGTCGGCATGTCGAGCGGGCGGAATCCGTAATGCGACAGCCAGCGCACGTCGGCGTCGAAGAAGGCGCGCAGGTCCGGCATGCCGTATTTCAGCATGGCGATGCGGTCGATGCCCATGCCCCAGGCGAAGCCCTGATATTCGTCCGGGTCGAGCCCGCCGAAGCGCAGCACGTTGGGATGCACCATGCCGCAGCCGAGAATTTCCATCCAGTCGTCGCCCTCGCCGAAGCGCACCTCGCCCGGTCGCGAGCGGTCGCACTGGATGTCGACTTCGAGGCTCGGCTCGGTGAACGGGAAGAAGGACGGCCGGAACCGCATCTTGACCTGCCTGACCTCGAAGAAGGCCTTGCAGAACTCCTCCAGCACCCACTTCATGTTGGCCACGTTCGCGGACTTGTCGATGACAAGCCCCTCGACCTGATGGAACATCGGCGAGTGGGTGGCGTCGGAATCCTGCCGGTAGGTCTTGCCAGGAATGACGATGCGGATCGGCGGTTTCTGCACCTCCATTGTGCGGATCTGCACAGGGGAGGTGTGCGTGCGCAGCAACTTGCGCTCCCCATTCGCGTCGGGCGGGAAGAAGAAGGTGTCGTGCATCTCGCGCGCAGGGTGGCCGGGCGGGAAGTTCAGCGCGGTGAAATTGTAGTGGTCGGTCTCGATGTCCGGCCCTTCGGCGATGGCGAAGCCGAGGTCGCCGAAGATCGCCGCGATCTCGTCGATCACCTGGCTGATCGGGTGGATGCGGCCACGTTCGGCCGGCGCCTGACGCACCGGCAGCGTGACATCGACCGTTTCCGCGGCGAGCCGCGCCTCTATCGCTGCATCGCGCAGCGCCGTCTTGCGCTGGTTGAGCGCGACGCCGACGCGGTCCTTCAGCCCGTTGATCGCGGGGCCCATCAGTAGCCGTTCGTCGGCGCTCATCGCGCCCAGCGACTTCAGCCTTTCGGAGACCGAGCCCTTCTTGCCCAGCGCGGTCACGCGAACCGCCTCGATCGCTGCCTCGTCGGAAGCCGCGGCGATGTCGTCCATCAGGGTCTTTTCGAGCGTTTCGAGATCACTCATGTCCGGTCCGTGATTGCAGGTCTTGGGAGCGTCATAGAAAAACCCGCGCCAGCCCAGCCGGCGCGGGTTTCCCAAAATCAGATTTCCGAATGCTTGGGAAGCGCGGCGGCCTTAGGCGACTGCGCTTTCAAACGCGTTCGGAGTGGTGTCCTTGAGGTATTCGAGCGCGGACTTCGACTTGGCGACCAGCGCCACGAAAGCCTGCGGCTCATGGATCGCCATGTCGGACAGCACCTTGCGGTCGATCTCGATGCCGGCCTTGTTCAGGCCGTCGATGAAGCGACCATAGGTCAGGCCGTGCTCGCGAACGGCGGCATTGATGCGCTGGATCCACAGGGCGCGGAAATTGCGCTTGCGGTTCTTGCGGTCGCGATATGCGTACTGCAGCGACTTCTCGACCGCCTGCTTGGCGATACGAATGGTGTTCTTGCGGCGGCCATAGAAGCCCTTGGCGGCGTCCAGGACCTTCTTGTGCTTGGCGTGGGCGGTAACGCCCCTCTTCACGCGTGCCATGTCATGATCTCCTTAAATCTCGTATCCGACCGGCTCAGATGCCGCCGCCGTTGGGCAGGAAGTACGTCACGACCTTCTTGGCATCGGGTTCGGCGAGAACCATCATGCCGCGCGCGTCGCGGATGAACTTGTTGGAACGCTTGATCATGCCATGGCGCTTGCCGGCGGCGGCGGACTTCACCTTGCCGGAGCCCGTGATCTTGAACCGCTTCTTGGCGGCCGACTTGGTCTTCATCTTGGGCATTTTGCTTGTCTCCTTTTCGCTCACGGCGAGTTCGCTGTCGCTTGCAGCCTCCGCTGGCGGCCAGACCTGGCCGATGCGCGGTGCGCTTGCCTCGCTATGCTCGGTTCGCTTCCTTTCGCTCCGGACAGACCATTCGTCCGGAAAGCATAAGAAACCGCCACGGCATGCCCTGCCGGGCGGCTCTTTGAACGGGGGCTCTATACTCGCAGATGCGTCAAAGCGCAACAGGACTCGCAAGCCCGCTCGCGAATCCCGGGGGAGCCTATTTCGGCGCCAGCACCATCATCATCTGGCGGCCTTCGAGCTTGGGTTCCGCCTCGACCTTGGCGATCCCCTCGACATCGGCCTTGACCTTGTTGAGAAGCTGCATGCCGAGCTCCAGATGCGCCATCTCGCGGCCGCGGAAGCGCAATGTGAGCTTGACCTTGTCGCCTTCGTCGAAAAAGCGGCGAACGGCCCGCATCTTCACGTCGTAGTCGTGCGTGTCGATGTTCGGCCGCATCTTGATCTCCTTGATCTCGATGGTCTTCTGGCGCTTGCGCGCCTCGGCCGCCTTCTTCTGACTGGCATACTTCATCTTGCCGAGATCGGTGATCTTGCAGACGGGCGGCGTCGCGGAAGGCACGATCTCGACCAGATCCATTCCCGCCTCCTCGGCCATGGCCAGCGCCTCGCTGGTCGACACTATGCCTCGGTTCTGGCCTTCGGCATCGATGAGCTGCACCTGCGGAATGCGGATGTCCTGGTTGGAGCGCGGTCCTTCCTTGACAGGTGCGGTGGCTTTGAACGGTCTGCGAATGGTCGTGGTCTCCTCAAATCATTGAACTGAACGGCCCGGCCCGCCGTGGCGCACGGCTATGATCGCGCGGAACGCGACCGTCAATAGCATAGCGCGGCGAAAGAATCACGAGGCAGACGAAAAGACGTCAAACTTCGCCGACGGGGTATCGGCCAGGCCTCGAACGTGCCAACAACCGGGCACGCCTGTAGATAGGGAGCGCGCAAGCCGATCTCCACCGCACCGGAATTCATCACCGTCGGCGACGACCGCATCGCCCTGCGCCACCGCGACGGCAAGACCCCGGGCGTGGTCTGGCTCGGCGGCTTTCGGTCCGACATGACCGGCACCAAGGCGGAGCTGCTCGACGCCTGGGCTGCCGAGCACGGCCAAGCGTTCACCCGTCATGACTATTCGGGGCACGGCGAATCCGGCGGACGCTTCGTCGACGGCACCATCTCGCTGTGGCTCTCCCAGAGCCTCGCCGTCTTCCGGCAGCGCACGGCCGGCGCGCAGGTGCTGGTCGGCTCGTCGATGGGCGCGTGGATCGCGCTGCGCATGACGCAGGAACTGCACAGAGCCGGCGAAGGCGGACGCGTCGCCGGCCTGCTGCTGCTCGCCCCCGCCCCCGATTTCACCACCGAACTGATGGAGCCGTTGCTGAGCGAGGCGCAACGGCACGACCTTGTCCAGAGGGGTTTCTTCGAGGAGCATTCCGATTATGCGCCCGAGCCAAACGTCTACACGCGCGCCCTGTTCGACGACGGCCGCGCAAATCTCGTGATGACGGGCGTCATCGATACGCATTGCCCGGTGCACATCCTCCAGGGCATGGCCGACCCCGACGTGCCGCACGGCCACGCACTGAAGCTGATGGAGCATCTGCCCGCCGACGACGTCACCCTGTCGCTGATCCGCGACGGTGATCATCGCCTCTCGCGGCCCCAGGACTTGGCGATGATCGTCGGCGCGCTGGAAGGCTTGATCGCACGGGCCGGCTGAGTTCGGAAATCCTGAGGCGCGCCGCGTACCGGTCGACTACGGCTACGGCTTTCTTTGCCGAAATGCATAATTTCGATTTTTTCCCGCTGATTCATAGGCTTGTCCGGTTTTCCACCGGACAGTCTTGAATGGCGCTTCGGCGGTTCCCATCTCGAATTCATGCAGCCGATGGAGGCTGCGACCTCTAGACTGGAACGGATGATCATGACCAAGACCGCATTGATCCGTCCTGCGTGGACGCCCGCGACCATCGCGCTGATGGTTGTCGGTTTCATGGTGTTCTGGCCACTCGGCCTGGCCATGCTCGCCTACATCCTGTGGGGCGACCGCCTCGAGGATTTCAAGGGCGACTGGTCGAAGGCGCGGGACAATTTCTTCGGCTCCTGCGGCAAGCGCGGCAACCACTTCGGCCGCACCGGCAACGTCGCGTTCGACGACTGGCGCTCGAAGGAACTGGAGCGACTGGCCGAGGAGCGCCGCAAGCTCGAAGAGCTGCGCGAGGAGTTTGACGACTATGCCCGCGAACTGCGCCGCGCCAAGGACCAGGACGAGTTCGACCGCTTCATGTCGCAGCGCTCGAAGTCGACGCCGGCGCCACGCAAGCCCAGGAAGGGCGAAGGCCTGCTCGACGACGTCTGAGTTCAATTCGCGAAACGCGAATCCTCCCCGAGGCGGCGCCGGAGAAATTCGGCGCCGTTCTCGTTTGTGCGCCTATCGGCGGCCCTTCAGTATGCCGAGTTCGATCAGGGCCCAGATGCCGATCACCATGACAATCACCGACATCGCCAGGCCAATGCCGTTGGGCTGCATGACCACGGCTCCGCCAAGGTTGACCGGCGTAAAGCCTATTCCCAGCGCCTGAAGAACATTGAAGACGATACCCGGCCCGATGAAAATCCAGAGCCAGGGGCTCATCGGCTTGCCCCGATCGTGCAGGCGCTTGGTGATGATCGCGGCGGCCGGATAGAGCAGCACGAGCGACATGACGAGACTGAAGATGGCGCCGGCCGACGGCGAGGCCAGCAGAAGCGGCCCGACGATCATTGCCACCACGATGCCGATGACGGCGAGGGCCAGTATTCCCAGCCAGAACTGGCCACGGCCGATGCTGCCGTCGAAGGAAGTAAAAAGGGACATTCGAATCTCCAAAGGTTGGTCCGCGCGCAACATCGCCGATTTCTGATTCAATTCGGTGCCGCAGCGTCAACCCTGCAAGGCCATGTCACCGCACTCTCCATCGTCGCGACGAATCGGCTAGGATCGCGCTCATGTCATTCGGCTTCCTCAGGCAATTGAAGCGCACTCCACGCCCGAACCCGGCGCCGCTGGAGCGGATGCATCGCGTCGCCGACCGCGAGCTTCCTTTGCGCGTGGTGGAGAACGACCGCGCCAAGCGGCTGACCTTGCGCATCGAGGCGGGCGGGCGCGGCCTAAGCGTGACGGTGCCGCCGGGCCTGCGAAGCGGGGAGGTCGAGCGCTTTCTCGACCGCCACCAGGGCTGGCTGGAGACACGGCTGGCCAAGGTGCCCGACAAGCCCCAGGTGCGTCCCGGCATCCGGCTGCCGCTGCGCGGACGGCCGCATGTCGTGGTCCACGAGCCCGGCAGGCGCGGCACGGTGACGGTCGGCGAGGATGACGGCCAGCCCGCGCTGATCGTGCACGGCGAGCGCCGCCACCTGCCCCGCCGGCTCGCCGATTTCCTCAAGCGCGAGGCCAGACGCGACATCGAGGCACTGGTGGTGAAGCATGCGTCAGCCGTTGGTCGACCTGCGAAGGCTATCCGCTACAAGGACACGTCGAGCCGATGGGGCTCCTGCACCGCCGACGGGACGCTATCGTTCTCTTGGCGGATCATGATGGCCCCGCCGACGGTGATCGACTATCTGGTGGCGCACGAGGTGGCGCATCTGAAGGAGATGAACCACGGGCCGCGGTTCTGGAAGCTGTGCAGGGAATTGTGCCCGCGCACGGACGAAGCCAAGGCCTGGCTCAAGCGGAATGGCGGTGCGCTGCAGGCGATAGAGTTTAGCTGAGCTCAGTTCAGCGGCGCACGGACGCGCGACCACGGAAAGGCGGGACCGGGATCAACTCGCCTTCTTGGCGATGCATCGGACTTGCCGATGACGTTGCTGCTCGAGATTCCATAATGCTGCTGAAGCATGCCGACCACGCGAACGAGCGCTGCGATCTGAGCCTCCGGGTAGATGTGCCAGTGGGTCCGGTTCTGGTTTCCGTAGCCGTCGATTGCGGTCTCGACAACGTCACCGGGGTCCACGACTGCTCCTGACCACGACACGAATCCATTCTCGGCTCGTTTCAACTCGCCCCAGTTCTCAAGCACGATGCCGATGGCATAGTTGTTGAGACCCGATCGACCGTTCCAATTCGAAGCTCCGGCGTGCCAAAGTCTTTCGGTGAACCTGCCCAGCTGTGTGATACGGCCCTCGCGATCGATGACCAGATGGCTGGCTGCCCTAGCTTCGTCGGACGTGTACCAGGCGACGGTGCCCTCGGTCGAGTTGCTGGCCGAGTACCCGAGAAGGAGAATCTCGGGTTCCATCCTGCCGGAGTTCTTGTTGTTCGTGACACACTGTCTTACTCCGGCAAGTGCATCATCCTCGATCGAGGCGTCGTCCGGCATCACGGTCCCGGGGCCGCTGCATCCAGCGGCATTCCGGGCGCGCTCCGACTGCGGCCTCACATATCTTTCGATCTCGTCGATCTCGTAGCCAAGCCGCGTGCATTCGAGGTCGCCCTTCACCCTGCCGGCGATGCAGTTGACGTCGTAATCCGCTCTTTTATCGATCAAGCCGTCCCTTATATCATACAGATACGCTCGAAACGCTTCCCAATCTCTTCTTTCCTCCGACAGGAACGAATAGAATTCTGCTAGGCGGATCCTCGTTTCCACATCCTCGCTCCGACCTTCGAGCGCAATCTGCTCAAGAAAAGTGCGGTGGCTGACGACCCGTTCCAGGTCCTGTTTCTGCGATTCGATCCGATGCGAGAAGGTAAGTTCCGCCACCTTCTGGGCAAACGGAAACATGGCCGCTGCTACACCGACAATCATCGTGCCATATACGACCTTCCTTACGTCTTGCCGAAAGCCGTATCTCTGAGTCTCGGCTTCGATTTCTGCTTTCCTTAGAGCGATATCTTCTTGCTGGTCTGCTTCTGACATTTTGAACTATCCCTTCCATATATATAGCATACTTTGAAGGCGGCATCCGGTAAATAGAAAGATACTACCGCATCATCAGATCGATGACCTCCAGAGGATTTCAGGTTCTCTGAACTGCAGGCTCCGCGGCACCACCGTCGACACTGTTCCGGTTGTCGCATTCCGTGCGCAGCTGGCGGCACCGGCAGCCGTGCCGGAGCTTGATGATGTCCAAGCCGCTCCGCAGTTGAAGGCGGTTGGTTGAATTCGACCTCATTTCGTGTCGATAAGAGCCCTATGAACCTCGACGTCAAAATCTGCGGCCTGAAGACGCCGGAAGCCATCGATGTCTCGCTGCGCAACGGCGCAAGCCATGTCGGCTTCATCTTCTTCGCCAAGAGCCCGCGCAACGTCGAGCCCGCGCTTGCCGGCGCGCTGCGCGGGGCGGCAAGGGGCAGGGCCAGGGCCGTCGCCGTGACCGTGGACGCCGATGACGCGTTTCTCGATGCAATCGTGAAGGCGATGGCCCCCGACATGGTCCAGCTCCACGGCAAGGAAACGCCCGCGCGCGTGGCCGAGGTGAAGGCACGATACGGCCTGCCCGTCATGAAGGCTTTCTCCGTCAGCGAGGCGGCCGATCTGGAGCGGATCGAGCAGTTCCGGCACGTCGCCGACCGCTTCCTGTTCGACGCCAAGCCGCCGGCCGGTTCGGAGCTTCCGGGCGGCAATGGCGTCTCGTTCGACTGGTCGCTGCTCGCCGCCCTTGACCGCAACGTCGATTACATGCTTTCGGGAGGGCTCAACGCCGCCAACATCGGCGACGCGCTGCGCCTCGCGAAGCCGCCCGGCATCGACATATCGTCGGGGGTGGAGCGCGCGCCGGGCGTCAAGGACGCGGCGCTGATCGAACAGTTCTTCGAGGCAGTCCGGACCGCGCGAGCCACGGCGGCCTGACGCCGCATCGCGCAGGAGACCGGCCGTGAACCAGCCCGTGCCGCCCAATTCGTTCCGCACCGGACCCGACGACCAGGGAATGTTCGGTATTTTCGGCGGTCGTTTCGTCGCCGAAACGCTAATGCCGCTCATCCTCGATCTGGAAAGGCACTGGAACGAGGCAAAGAACGACCCGGCGTTCAAGGCGGAGTTGCAGGCGCTTTCCACCCACTATGCCGGGCGACCCTCCAAGCTCTATTTCGCGGAAGGGCTGACCCGCCACCTGGGCGGCGCGAAGATCTATTTCAAGCGCGAGGACCTGAACCACACGGGCTCGCACAAGATCAACAACTGCCTCGGCCAGATCCTGCTGGCCAAGCGCATGGGCCGCAGGCGCATCATCGCCGAAACCGGCGCCGGCCAGCACGGTGTTGCATCGGCCACCGTCGCGGCGCGCTTCGGCTTTCCGTGCGTGGTCTATATGGGCGCGACCGATGTCGAGCGGCAGAAGCCCAATGTCTTCCGCATGAAGCTGCTGGGCGCTGAGGTGAAGGCGGTTTCGGCGGGCCACGGCACGCTCAAGGACGCCATGAACGAGGCCCTGCGCGACTGGGTGACCAACGTCGAGGATACCTATTACCTGATCGGCACGGCCGCCGGCCCGCACCCTTATCCTGAACTGGTGCGCGAGCTGCAATCGGTTATCGGCAACGAGGCGCGCCAGCAGATCGTCGAGCAGGAGGGCCGCTTGCCCGATGTCGTGATCGCGGCTGTCGGCGGCGGCTCGAACGCCATCGGCATCTTCCACCCCTTCCTCGACGACAAGGACGTGAAGATAGTCGGCGTGGAGGCGGGCGGACGCGGGCTCGACGGCATCGAGCACTGCGCCTCGATGAATGCCGGCCGGCCCGGCGTGCTGCACGGCAACCGCACCTACCTGCTCCAGAACGAGGACGGCCAGATTCTCGACGGCCACTCGATCTCGGCCGGCCTCGACTATCCGGGCGTCGGCCCCGAACATTCCTGGCTGCGCGATTCCGGCCGTGTCGACTATGTTCCGATCCTGGACGACGAGGCGCTGGATGCATTTCAGCTGACCACCCGCACCGAAGGCATCATTCCCGCGCTCGAATCCTCGCACGCCATCGCCCAGGCGATGAAGATTGCGCCCAAGATGGGCAAGGACCAGATCGTGATCGTCAACCTGTCAGGCCGTGGCGACAAGGACGTGCATACTGTGGCCGGCATGATGGGCATGGAGATCTGACGATGGCCGACACCCGCATCGACCGCCGCATGGCGAAGCTGAAGCAGGAAGGGCGCGCCGCGCTCGTCACCTATTTCATGGGCGGCGACCCGGACTACGATACCTCCCTGCGCATCATGAAGGCGCTGCCAAAAGCTGGTGCCGACGTCATCGAGCTCGGCATGCCGTTCTCCGATCCCATGGCCGACGGACCGGCCATCCAGGCGGCCGGGCTGCGCGCGCTCAAGGGCGGGCAGACGCTGGCAAAGACGCTGCAGCTGGCGGCCGAATTCCGGCGAGACGACGATGACACGCCCATCGTTATGATGGGCTATTACAACCCGATCTACATCTACGGCGTCGACCGCTTCCTCGCCGAAGCCAAGGCCGCCGGCATCGACGGGCTGATCGTGGTCGACCTGCCGCCCGAAATGGACGAGGAGCTCTGCATTCCCGCGCTTGCCGCCGGGATCAACTTCATCCGGCTGGCTACGCCGACGACCGATGACCGCCGGCTGCCCAAGGTGCTCGAGAACACGTCGGGCTTCGTCTACTACGTGTCGATGACCGGCATCACCGGTTCCGCGCTGCCAGACACCTCGAAGGTCGGAGCGGCTGTCGATCGCATCAAGGCGCATACGAACCTGCCGGTCTGCGTCGGCTTCGGCGTCAAGACCGCCAGCCAGGCACAGGCCATCGGCGCCTCGGCCGACGGCGTGGTGGTGGGCACGGCGATCGTCAACGCGGTCGCCAACGTCATCGGCGCCGACGGCAAGCCCGTTGCCGACCCGGCCGAAGCCGTCGCGACGCTGGTCGACGGACTTGCCCATGGCGTGCGGCGCGCGCGCCTTGCTGTCGCCTGATAGGCGCGCCATCTAATTCGTGAGCCAAGCGGAGTAGCCACGATGAACTGGATCACCAACTACGTTCGACCGAAGATCAATTCGATGCTCGGCCGCCGGGACATGCCGGAGAATCTCTGGATCAAGGATCCCGAGACCGGCGAAATGGTGTTCCACAAGGACCTCGAGAGCAATCAGTGGGTCATCCCTTCGTCAGGCTACCACATGAAGATTGCCGCGAAGGAGCGGCTGAAGGCCTTCTTCGACGACGGCGCCTATGACCTCATCGACAATCCCAAGGTCGCCATCGACCCGCTGAAGTTCCGCGACGAGAAGCGCTATGTCGACCGGCTTAAGGAATACCGGACCAAGACCAGTCTCGAGGACGCCGTCGTGTCGGCAACGGGTGCCATCGACGGCATGCCGATCGTCGCCACGGTGCAGGATTTCGCCTTCATGGGCGGATCGCTTGGCATGGCGGCCGGCGAGGCGATCGTGAAGGCGTTCGAGACGGCGATCGCGCAGAAGCGTCCGCTGGTGCTGTTCTCGGCCTCCGGCGGCGCGCGCATGCAGGAGGGCATCCTGTCGCTGATGCAGCTTGCGCGCACCACCGTGGCGGTTGATCGCCTCAAGGAAGCGAACCTGCCCTACATCGTCGTGCTGACCAACCCGACGACCGGCGGCGTCACCGCTTCCTATGCGATGCTGGGCGACGTGCACATCGCCGAGCCCGGGGCCGTGATCGGCTTCGCCGGCGCGCGCGTCATCGAGCAGACGATCCGCGAGAAGCTGCCCGAAGGCTTCCAGCGTTCCGAATATCTGATGGAGCACGGCATGGTTGATATGGTGGTGTCGCGGCTGGACCTGAAGGCGACTATATCGCGGCTGCTCAAGATCCTGCTCAAGGAGAAAGTGGCGGCAATGCCGGTCGCGGAAATCCTGCCGCCCGTGCCGGTCAGGCAGGAGGCCGCTGCCCCGGCGTCGTAGCCCGCCCATTTCGTGACAGGGGAACGGTCGTCATGACCATCGAACTCAGCGCCGCCGATCGCGCGATCGATCGGCTCATGTCGCTCCATCCGAAGGGCTTCGACCTGTCGCTCGAACGCATCGCGAGGCTGCTCGACCGCCTCGGCAGCCCGCAGGACCGGATGCCACCGGTGATCCATGTCGCCGGCACCAACGGCAAGGGTTCGGTCACCGCCTTCTCGCGGGCGCTGCTGGAGGCGGCGGGCCGCACCTGTCACGTCCACACCTCGCCGCATCTCGTGAACTGGCACGAGCGCTACCGGATCGGCGCCGAGGGCGGCGGCCGGCTGGTCGACGACGCGATACTGGCCGAAGCGGTCGAACGCGTTGCGGCGGCCAACCAGAGCCAGACGATCACGGTCTTCGAGATCCTGACGGCGACCATGTTCCTGCTGTTTTCGGAGCACCCGGCCGACGCCGCAATCGTCGAGGTGGGCCTGGGCGGCCGCTTCGACGCCACCAACGTCATCGCCCGCCCGGCCGTCAGCGTCATCATGCCGATCTCGCTCGACCACGAAGCCTATCTGGGCGACCGGGTGGAGCTGATCGCCGCCGAGAAGGCCGGCATCATCAAGCCGGGCTGCCCAGTCATCGTCGGCGCGCAGGAATACGACGCGGCCCGCGAGGTGCTTGTCGACACCGCCGACCGGCTGGACTGTCCGCTTCTGGTCTACGGCCAGGATTTCCTCGCCTTCGAGGAGAACGGCCGAATGACCTACCAGGACGATGACGGGCTGTTCGACCTTCCGCTGCCGCGCCTGCCCGGCCGCCACCAGATCGCCAACGCGGCCGCGGCGATCGCTGCGGTCAAGGCAGCCGGCTTCGGCGCCGGTCTGCGCGCGACCGAAGCGGCAATGGCGCGCGTCGACTGGCCGGGGCGACTGCAGCGCCTGACCGAAGGCCGGCTCGTGGAGCTCGCGCCGCGCAAGGCCGAAATCTGGCTCGATGGCGGGCACAATCCCGGCGCCGGCGCTGCCGTGGCCGAGGCGCTTGCCGATCAGGAGGAGAAGCGGCCGCTTCCGCTGGTGATGATCGCCGGCATGATCAACACCAAGGACCAGGCCGGCTATTTCCGCAACTTCGCCGGCATGGCGAGGCACGTCTTCACGGTGCCGGTCAACGAAAGCGAAGCCGGCGTGCCGAACGACCAACTTGCGATCCGAGCCGGCGAGGCGGGATTGTCCGCCGAACCGGTCGCATCGGTCGAGAACGCACTGATGCTGCTGCGCGACGCCTGGGACGATCCCGAACATCCGCCGCGCATCCTGATCTCGGGCTCGCTCTACCTCGTCGGCGAAGTGCTCAGGAAAAACGGGACGCCGCCTGCGTGAAACGAAAAAGCCCGGCGCAGCGGCCGGGCCTTTCGATTGCGCGGTCGTGAACCGCGATCAGACGGCGCCGCCGATCCAGGCCGAAAGGGCGGTCTTCGGCGCTGCGCCAACCTTCATGTCGGCGACCTCGCCGCCCTTGAAAAGCATCAGCGTCGGGATCGAACGCACGCCATACTGTGCGGCAAGCTCGGGATTCTCGTCGATGTTGAGCTTGGCGATCTTCACCTTGCCGCCAAGCTCGGTGGAAATCTCTTCCAGCGCCGGGGCGATCATCTTGCAGGGGCCGCACCATTCAGCCCAGAAATCGACCACGACAGGCTCGGCAGCCTGCAGAACGTCAGACTGGAAATTGCTGTTGTTCACGGTGACGGTCGCCATCTCGGTCTCCTGAAAGAATGTGTCGGACGCGCATGTGGGGCGTCGCGCGCGCCAATTCAAGCGACTTTGTCTCACGCGTCCCTGAGTCGGGCAAGCGCTTCGTCTAGGGTGTCCGCCGGGAGCGAAACGATCAGCGGCGTCTCGGTGTAGACGAGCGCCGCCTCGACAGTCCTGTCGGGATAGATAGCCCCGAGCAGGCGGCGATAAATCGCCATCTGCGTCAGATGCGCTTCGGGCAAATCGGCGGCCCCGGCAGGTGCCGGCCGGTTGGTCTTGTAGTCGACGATCAGCACCTTTTCATCGCCGACGACGATACGGTCGATCTTGCCCGACACCGCGCGTGCCGCGCCGCCGACCGTGATCGTGCCCATCAGCGATACCTCGGCGCGCGAGCCTGTCGAGAACAGGGGGGCGAAACGCTCGTCGTCAAGAATCGCGGCGACCGAGCCCCACAGCCGCTCGCTCTCGCCCTCAGGCCAGGCAGCGCCGAAGCGGCCCAGATATCGCCTTGCCGCCGCTTCGCGTCCGGGCCGGTCGATATCCGGCAGGAGCTGGAGCAGCCGATGCGCGGCCACGCCGCGCTCTAGCGCCAGCGAGGCAGACGTCTCGGCGTCGAATACCGGCGAGCGCCGCGCAGCCGTGGCTTCGCCGGCCGCCTCGATCACGCTCGACGCGCCCGACGGGACCAGCGGACGCGGCGACGGCAGCGGGACAGCGAGCTTCGTCAAGAGCTCCGGTGGAAGGAGCCGCTCGAAAACCTGCGATGGCGCCGGGTCGCTCGCAGGCGCCACGGAAACGACCTCGTTCACGGCATAGCGCAGGATCGATGCGTCGGCGGCCGGATGAGCGAGCTCGACGGTCCGAGCGGAAGACAGCAGCGCCCGCTCTACCATGGCATGCCAGGTATCGTCCGGCCGCCCACGCTTGCCGTGGTAGCCGCAGACGATCAGCCGATCCTCCGCCCGCGTCATCGCCACGTAGAGGAGCCGGCGATATTCCTGCTCGCCCTTGTGGCGCGCCTCGGCCTCCAGCGCGCGGACGAAGCCGTTGGCCGTGGCAGCGCCCGCCCGCCAGAGAAATCCGTCGCCGCGCCAGCGGCCGTCCGGCGGCCGGAACGTCACCAGCCGTGGCTGGTGCGAATCGGAGAAGGCAGCCGCACCTCCGTCGACGAGGAACACCACCGGCGCCTCCAGACCCTTGGCCGCATGCACCGTCATGATGCGCACCTCGCCGCGTGCCTGGTCGAGCTCGCGCTTCACATCCGGGGCGCCGCCTTCCAGCAGCGCCAGCAGCGATTGCAGGCCGGTCACTCCCGTCTTTTCGGCGGCAAGGCAAAAGTTCAGGAACTCGTCGACGATGTCGCCCGCTTCCTTGCCGAGCCGGGCGATGAAGCGTCGGCGCAGGCCGTCGCGCCCGAGCAGGGTGGCGAAGAAATCGAATGCCGAACGAAATCCGGCCTCGCGGCGCCAGCGATCGATGTCGGCCATGGCGCGGGCGAGTTCCGCGTCTCCGGCAGCACCCCTGCGCAGCGAGGAAAGCAGCGACACGCCGTCCGGCCTTCCCGCGGCAAGCTCGAACAGCCGGTCCTCGTCCAGCCCGAAAACCGGGCTCTTGAGGAGCGCGGCCAGCGACAGGTCGTCGTCGGGCTGAAGCACGATGCGCGCCGCGGCCAGCAGGTCCTGAACGGCTATGTGGCCGGTGAGGAGCAGCCTGTCGGCGCCCGCAACCGGAATGTCGAGGTTCTTCAGCTCGCGCGTCAACGCATGCACGAAACTGTCGCGCTTGCGCACCAGCACCATCACGTCGCCCGGTCCGAGCCGCTTGCCACGGCCGGGCAGCATTTCGCCCCGCACGCGCCAGCCCGCGATGGTGGCGGCGATCTGGCCGGCAAGCCTGGCAGCCGGCGCGGAGGCGTGGTCGATCGCCTCGCGCCAGTCTTCCGGATGCTCCACCGTTTCCGGCCCCAGTGATGGCCAAAGCTCGACGTGGCCCGGATCGTGCTCGCGAATGGCCAGATGCTCGATCGGCTCCGGATCACGGGTCAGGCCATCGCGATGCGCGTCCGCGGCGAAGACGAGATCGACGGCCGACAGCACGTCATAGGTGGAGCGGAAAGAACGCTTGAGGCGGATGATCTCGAAGCCGGCCGAAGCTTCGCGGGCCCGGACGCCGAACTCGTGTCCTGCAATGGCGAAAGCCTCGGGTTCCGCCCCCTGAAAGGAGTAGATCGATTGCTTCTCGTCACCCACTGCGAAGACGGTGCGGACAACGTCGTCCCGCGCTCCATAGCCGGCAAAGAATTCGCGAGACAGCGCCCGCACCACGGCCCACTGGCCGGGACTCGTGTCCTGCGATTCGTCGAGGAGGATATGATCGATTCCCTGGTCGAGCTTGTACTGCACCCAGGCGCCGGCATCCTCGCGCGCCAGAAGGTTGGCCGTTCGCACGATTAGGTCGTTGAAGTCTAGCAGGCCACGGCCGCGCTTGAGGCGTTCGTAGCGAGCGATCAGCCAGTCGGCGACAGCGAGCGCGGCATGGCTAGCCTCCAGCATCAGCAGCAGGCTGACGCGATCGGCTGCCTTGCGGATTTCGTCGGCAAAGCGCTCGAACTCGTCAGCGAACTCCGGGAAATGTTCTCCGACACCCTTCGACATGATCCTGCCGGCTGACTTTGCCGACCAAAGGCCGCCTTTCTCCTTCTTGAGGAACAGGTCGCGCAGTTTGTCGAGCCGGTCGAGAGGATCGGCCGTCCGCGCCGCATCGATCAGCTCGGCAGCGAAGTGGGCGGCGTTGGACTTGCCGGCGTCGGCCGCACGCCCGGCCACGGCATGGGCCAATGCCTCGCCGAAATAGGAGCCGGGCCACGGCTCGTCCGCGATGTCGGCCGCCGTCTCGCCGCCGGTGAACCCGAATGCCACGAACAGATCGCGGAAACGGCCGTCGTCGTCGCGAATCTCGGCAATGAATGCCGCCATCGGGTCGCGCCTGGCGACGATCGCCGACAAGAGCGCGTCCAGGCCGGCCTCGCCGCCGTGGTCGAGAACGATCGCGAACGCGGCTGCCAGCAGCGGATCGCCGGCCGAAGCCGCGATCATCTCTCGCCGCGCCTCGGCGGCAAGAGCCGCCTCCATCTGACCGTCCATCAGCTCGAAGTGGCCGGCGATGTTGGCCTCCAGCGGAAACTGGTGCAGGACCGCTTCGCAGAAGGCATGGATGGTCTGGATCTTGAGCCCACCGGGCGTCTCCAGCGCGCGGGCGAACAGGCGGCGCGCCCGCGCCAGTCTGTCCGGCGTCGGCTGCCGTCCGTCGAGCTCGACCAGCTTTCCGGCCAGTTCGGCATCGGGCATCATCGCCCAGGACGACAGGATGTCGAAGACGCGCGTCGCCATGTTGGCTGCCGCGGCGCGGGTATAGGTCAGGCACAGGATGCGGGACGGATCGGTGCCACCCACGAGCAGGCGGATCACCCGCTGGGCCAGCACGTGGGTCTTGCCCGACCCGGCATTGGCCGACACCCATGCGGAAAGATCCGGCCGCGCCGCCAGCGACTGCGCGGCGCGCGTGTCCTCGGGTATCGGGCGATGCGCCTTCATTCGCCGTCACCTTCGTCGTCGCCGCCGGCCGACCATTCCAGCACCCGGGCGAGATGGTCGTAGTCGCCGCTGAAGTCGGCTTCCCTGAACGGCAGCGCCCGTGACCTGTAGCCGGTCTCGGGATCGCGATAATGCGCGAGCAGCATCTCCAGCCGCTGCCAGGCCTCGTCTGCAAGCTGCGGCGCCGATTTGGGCTGGCGCTTGTATTCGAGAATCGACTCCTGCTCGACGCGACCATTGGGTTTGAGGCGGACATAGGCGAGATCGGCCGGCATTCGCGGCGACACGCCCTCGAACGCTCCACGCATCAGCAAAGCCGCTTCCAGCGCGAGTTGCGGCGCCAGCAGCGTATGCGCCTGGGCCTTGGATGGCGTCGAGCCGGTCTTGAAGTCGAGGACGTCGGCCATATCGGCGGCAAGCAGGTCGATGCGGTCGGCCCGGGCAGAAAGGGTCTCTCCGAACGCTCCGACCGGCGTAGGCGCGGCGCGCAACTCGGTCAGCCGCACCTTGATGCCGGGCGGGCGCGACCGCTCCCAGGCAACCAGATGCGGCACCATGGATACGAAACGCGGCCACCACACGGCCTCGACATCGGGCGGCAATTCCTCTGCATCGAAGGCGGCGCGGCCCGCCGAGAGAAGCAGCGCCTCGGCTTCGGCATCCGCAGTGTCGCCGACGGACAGGCTGAAGGCGTGAATGATGGCATGAAACAGCGTGCCGCGCTCGGCAGCGCCCGGATCGCGCAGCAGCGGATCAATCCTTTCCAGCCCGAGAATTCGCCGCGCATAGACCGCATAGGGATCGCGGCGAAGCGTCTCGATCTCGGTGACGGAGAAGCGCGTGGGACGCTTCGCCAAAGGCGGTTTCGGATTGGGCCTCGGCGCGAAGGCGATATCCGGCGCTTCGTCGAGCATCCGTGCCCAGCCAAGAATATCGCTGCCCCGCTGGCGGGCGGCGGCCGACACGTCCGGACCGGCAAAGGCCTCGATGCGCTGCAGCCAGCGCGACGCCATCGCCGGCGCGTTGCCGGCGCGGGCGGAGCGGGAAAGCACCAGTTCGGGCGCGCCCAGCGCCATAAAGAAATCGTGCGCGGCCTGGCCGATGCGGCGCTCCGGCGGGTCGAGTTCCAGTCCGGCCTTCATGCCGCGCGACATGAAGCGGTCAGGCTCGGCCTTGCGCGGCCACGAACCTTCGTTCAGCCCGCCGACTATCAGCGTGTCGACCGATTGCAGCCGCGCCTCCAGCGCTCCCCAGATGGCAACGCGGCTGTCGCCGGCCATCGACGGCTTGACCGTCTGGCCGGCCAGCAGCGCATCGAGCACGTCCGGCCACTCGCGCGCTTCTACTTCTACCTCGGCCGTGGTAGCCACCACCCCCCGCAAAAAGCGGGCGAAGGCCTGCCCGGGCTCGCCGGCATAGAGTTCTCCAAGGCCACCCTGCTCGTCGCGGCCGAGCGCTTCGAAACTTTCGACGGCCGCCCGAAGCAACACCCTCAACGACACGGTTCCGCCGCGCATCGAGCACAGCGGAGACAGCGCACCCTGCAGCGCGAAGGAGAGATTGCGGGCGTCTTCCAGCCTTGCCGGATCGAGCCGTCGCAGCCAGGCGGGCCTGTGCCCGGCGTGTTCGCGGCGCCTGAGGCGCGTTTCGATAAGCGAAGGCAGATTGGCAACGTCCGGACGGCCAGTCCCGCCGCGAAGCGCGACGAGATCGACGGTTTCGGCTGCGGTCCGCACCCGATTACGCTCCATTCCGAGCCTGAGCAGCGGGTGAGTCAGCAGTTCCAGGAGCAAGGCCGGGTCGCCCGGACGCAGCGCGGCCTGCGACATGCAGGCAAACAGCGTCGCCGGCGCCGCGCGGGCCAGCGGCGAGCCTCCGGAATCGTCGGCCTCGATATCGAAACGGCGCAGCTCTGCCGCAACCCGTCCGGCCAGCTCGCGGTCTCCGGTCACCAGCGCAGTCGACCGGCCCTTGCCGACCGCCACGCGCATCGCGACGGCGATGGCCGCCGCCTCCTCGCGCTCATTGGTCGCCTCGACAATCGCCACACCATCGAGAGAGGTGGCGGACGGGCGCGCCACGGACGTCCATTCGTCGGTGGTTTGCGAAGGCCGCAGCGCCTCGCGCACGACAGCAAGCCGCGCCGCAACCACGCGGCCAGGCTGGGCAATCTCGGCGACATCTATGCGTGCAAGTCCGATCGCGCCCAGAAGTTTTTTCAAGCCGCCCTGCGGATGCCCGTAACTCGCCGGATCGCCCGCCATGCCGATCGCCTCCCAGCTCCGTTCATCCATGGTGCGATCGAGCCCCGGCAGAACTATCGCGCCGGACGGCAGGCGGGCGATGACCGCCAGCAGCTCGGCGGTGGCAGGTATCGAACCCGTGGACCCAGCGGCGACGACGGGGCCCTTTGGAGGGTTGCGGCCGAGGCGCTCGGCTTCGGCCCGGATCAGCGCGCTACGATGGAAGGCGGGATTTGAGCGGTCGCGCTCGGCCAGCAACTCCGGCCAGGCACGCGTGACGATGTCGAGGAATTCGAGCGTAACCTGCCACCAATGGGCGAGATCGGCCGGCGCCAAGCCGGCCAGCCTGGTCCATTCCGCACCGGCGGTCTCAACTTCGTCCATCAATCCGGAAAGATCGCGCGCGAGCCAGATCGCATCGGCTAGCGAGGCGGGCGCCACGATCTCTTCGCCGAACAGGGCGGCGACATGAGCGGGAAGCCGTTTCTTCCATGCCTGCACGAGCGGGGCGAGCAACAGAATCCTGTCGAGCGGCTCGATTGGTGGAGCAAGCGACAGCTCCGCGACGTCGCCGGCCTCGAAGAGAACCGCGTCCTCGTCAAACTCGCCCAGCGGGCGGATGGTGGGAAGGATGGCGGCCTCGCCGCCCAGCCTGTCGACGAAACAGCTGCGCAGGGCTCGGGCCGCCCTTCGGGTAGGGACGTAGATTGTCGCCGAAGCAAGGCTCAAAGGATCTCCGTCATGGACAAAGCCCTCGACCAGCCTCCCTTGCAGGAAGGCACTTGCCAGTTCCGGCAGGAACGGCACACCCGCCGGTATCGACAGCACGCGCGGGGTGCGCCGGCCCTCCATCAGCCGGTTTGACGGACGATGGCAGCTTCGGCGGCGGAAATAGCGTCGGGCGTGCCGACCGTGATCCAGTGGCCGTCCATTTCCATGCCGAACAGTCGGCCGGCGGCGATCGCCCTGTCGAAATCCAGGTTCAGACTGCGCGGCTCCGTCGCAAGGCCCGCAAAAATGCGCGGGTGAACGATAGCCGCCCCGGCATAGATCAGCCCGTCCGAGTGTCCGGCGGCACGTGTCAGACGGCCAGCGCGATCGACGAGGAAGTCCGTCGAGCCGCTGTGTCCAGTCGCATGGGCGGGATCGGCCAGCATAAGCAGAATATCCATGGCTTCGTCATTCCAGGCAAGCGCCAGACGCTTCAGGTTCGGCTCGCCGGCGTCGAGCCAGAATGTGTCGGCATTGAGAACGAAGAAGGGATCGGCCCCCAGCAGCGGCAGGGCGTTGACGATGCCGCCGGCCGAATCGAGCAGGCGCTCGCGCTCATCGGAAATGACTATGCGCGGCGCGACGCGACCGACGGCATGCGCCTCGACCTGCTCGGCCAAATGGTGGACGTTGACGACGGCCGCCTCGACGCCCGCCGCGGCAAGCGCGTCGAGGCCGCGGTCGAGCAGCGTCCGGCCCGCCACCTCGATCAGCGGCTTCGGCGTCGCATCGGTGAGCGGGCGCATGCGCTTGCCGAGCCCGGCTGCCAGAACCATGGCGATGCGCGGTGCACTCACAACACACCCATCCGCTCATAAAGGCCGCGTAGCGCGCCGAGTGCCGGATGCGCCATGGCGCGGCGCAGATAGTCGAGTATACGCGGGAGGTGCCTGCGATAGCCGGGCTTGCCGTCCCGGACGTCGAGCCGCACAAAAATGCCGGCGATCTTGGTGTTGCGCTGCGCCGCCGTGATCGCATAGGCCGTCTCAAAGCCGGCGCGGTCGAAGGTGCCGGCTTGAAGGCGCGCAGCGCAGTAGGCGTCGAGCATGGCTCGCTCAAGTTCCGGCTCGATGGTCACCCGCGCGTCCAGCGCCAGCGAGGCGACATCGTAAGCGGCCGGACCGATCACCGCGTCCTGGAAATCGATAAGCCCGACACGGTCGGTTTCCTCGGCACCGCCGCGCCAGATGATATTCGGCGAGTGATGGTCACGCAGCACGAGCGAACGCTCGGCCTTTTCTAGCATCGCGAACGCCTCCGCCCAGAGCCCGGCGAAGTCCTCCCGCTCGCCGGACGTGGACGGCCTGCCCGAAACGTCCGGCAGGTACCAGTCGCTCAGAAGCTCCGTCTCGATCGCCAGAGCTCCCCGATCATAGGCAGGGATGACATGCACCGGTCCTTCAGCAAGCGTCACCGATGAGGGCCACTGCCGGGCGTGCATCGCCGCCGAAAGCTCGGCAGCCGCCACATAGCGCTCCGCGATCGGCCGGCTGTCCCGATCGAGGATGATGTCGCCGCCGAGATCCTCGACCAGCAGCAGTCCCTCATCGAGGTCGGCCGCAATGATTTCAGGCGCGGCGAAGCCATGTTCGCGAAGTAGCCGGCCAACGGCGACGAACGGCGTGACCGATTCGGCGAGATGGGCGATACGGCTGTAGGGCTTGCCGTCGCGGATCGGCGGGCCGTCGGGCCGGCGCGGCGCGTTCATCAGAATGACGGGATCGGCCCCACGCCCGGTCAATACCGTCTCGTAGGCGCGCGCCGAAGCGTCACCAGTGAGGAAGCGCCGATGGGAGCGCGCATGGCCATGGCCGGCGAGGAAAGCGCGTATGTCGAGTGATCGGCCAAGCCGGGCGACGAAGCCGGGCTCCCCCTCGATTACAGCCTCGCGGCCGTCGCCATCGCCCGACAACCGGATCGTCGCTGTGGCGCCGTCCAGCAGATCGCCCGCGCGTTCGGGCCACTCGACCAGCAGCGCACCGGAGTTTGCCAGTTCCGCCAGTCCCAGCTCTTCGGCCTCGTCGGCAGAGCCGAGCCTGTAGAGGTCGATGTGTTGGACCGGGAAACGCAGGTCGTAGCTCTGGACGAGGGTGAAGGTCGGGCTCGGAACTTCCAGCCCATCGTCCCCGGCAATGGCCCGAACGATGGCGCGGGCAAGCGTCGACTTGCCGGCGCCGAGATCACCGCTCAGAAGGATCGTGTCGCCGGGTGCGAGCACGGCGGCGACATCCTCGCCGAGAAGGCGGGTCGCCTCCTCGTCGGGCAGGACAATCCGGCGCCACGACAAGCTCATGCGTCTATTCCGCCGCCGCCCTGAACCCTTCCGGCGCCATCGGGAAACGGCAGGTGACAGTAGTGCCACGGTCCGCGCCGGTTTCAATCTCGATAGTGCCGTCGTGCAGCTCGACGAAGCTCTTGACGATCGACAGGCCAAGACCGGCGCCACGGCGACGGCCGCCATTCGGGCGGGGCTCGAACCGCCTGAAGATGCCGTCGAGAACGTCGGGCGGAATGCCCGGACCATCGTCGTGGACCGCGAAGGCGATACCGATCGGGTGCCGTTCGCAGATGAGCTTGATGCGCGAGCCCTCTGGGGCGAAGTTCACGGCGTTGCTGAGCAGGTTGAACAGGATCTGCCGGATGCGGTTGGCATCCGCATGGAAGGAAACCGGCGCCTGATCCAGCTGGATATCGATGCCGATATTGTGCTCGCGCAGTCGTTCCACGACGAGGTCGGCCGCGGCCCTGACGGTCTGTTCGACGGGAACCTCGCTGATGTCGAGTTCCATGATTCCGGCATCGACGGTGGCGAGGTCGAGTATATCGTCGACGATCGTCTCCAGCTCGGCCGAAGACGAGGCTATATGCTCGACATAGTCACTTTGGCGCGGATTGAGCGGTCCCATCGTTCCCTGCGCCAACAGCTCGGTGAATCCGATGATGTTGGTCAGCGGCGAGCGCAGCTCATAGGAAACATGCTGGATGAAATCATTCTTGAGCCGGTCGGCACGCTCGAGCGCCTCGTTCTTGTCCTTGAGCATACGCTCGACGTTGACGCTGTCGGTAACGTCGACGAAGGTCGCCATTACCTGGCCGTTGGGAAGGTGGATAACCGCATAGCGCAGCACGTTGCCGTCGACCAACTCGACGACGCCGCGCGAATCCGCGCGTTCCTCGTCGAAGCCGGTAACCGCAGCAACGAGATCGCCCCATGGGCTTGTTCTGGCGAGGCTCTGGCAGGCCGCCTTGATGACGGAGATGTGCGTGCCCTGCTTGACCAGGCCGGAAGGTAGGCCCCAGAGCGAACCGAAGGCCGGGTTGGACAGCCGCACCCGCCCGTCGGGGCCGAACACCGCGACACCCTCGGCAAGGTTGTCCAGCGTCACGCCCTGCACACGCACCGCCGTGTTGTACCGGCTCTCCAGGCTGATTTTCTCCGTCAGGTTCTCAAACACCCAGGTTACGCCGCCGCGCGGTTGCGGATTGGCGACGACGCGCAGCGTCTGGCCGTCGGGCAGGTGCCAGAGATGCTCCTGCGGCTCCACCGAGCGGTAGGCGCCGAGAAGCTGTTCCTTCCAGCGCCGCCATTCCGGCTGCTCGGCCAGCTTGCCCTGGCTGCGCAGTCTGTCGAGCAGGAGGGTGTGATCCGGCTCGCTGGCCAGAAAGCCGATATCGAGGTCCCAGAGCTTCTGGAAAGCCTGGTTATAGAATCTGAGCTTCTGCCCGGTATCGAAAATGGCCACGGCCGTGTTAAGCTGGTCGAGCGTATCCGCGTGGCTGCGGACCGTCCGTTCCAGCTCCTCGCGCACGCCTTCCACTTCGCTGATGTCCCAGGCGAGACCGCCCGCGCCATCCTTTCCGGCAACGTCAGTCACCGCGAAGATGCGACGGTCGCCGCCGATGACCGTCGATAGCTGGCTGGAGAACACCGAAGACGACAGATGGCCGTGGGCGATCTGTTCGCGCGCGGCCGTACCGAAGAACTCGCGCTGCCCTGCAACCGCCTCCTTGGCGTTCTGCACCTCGACCGCCGAGGCATAGGCATCGTTGACCCAGGTGAGGCGGCCGTCCTGCGACCGCAGCCAAGCGGGCGTGCTCAGCGCGCCGGCAAGGCCAAGAAGGGTTTCATGCTCGCCGCGCAGGCGCTGGTGCTCAAGCCGAAGCTCCGCATGCTCGCGACGCGCCTGGGTCAGCGACAGGAAGCGGACGACCGTGTGGTTCGCTGCGGCGCGGCCCTGCGCCTCGATGACGGCGCCGCGCGCTGTCTCGACGACCAGATCGAACGGTGCGCCCACCTCGCGCAGGCGGGCGACGGCCCGGTCGAGGATGGAAGCGCTGTGCGGCGCAAGCCATTTGCCAAACGCAAGGAAGGTCGCCCGGTCGTCGGGCGCCTCGTTGACCAGCGTGCCGACGAGTTCCGGCCGCCGTTCGTCAGCGTGCCAAACGACGATGCGCTGGTCCTTCAGATTAAGAAGCGCGTCGGAACGCTGCAGCGCGCCATCCAGCTCGGCCACCCGGCCGCGCAGCTCTACATTCTCAGCCGTCGTGCGTCCCCGCTCGCGGATGAGAAGGATCGCCGACAGCATCGCGGCACCGGTGATGCCGACGAACAAAGCGAGCTGGACAACGTCGGTCGTGGACAAGACGAACCTGGTTGCCAGAGGCAGAGCTTCCGCCTGTGCGGCAGACGGCCAGAAGGCAGCGCCGGCCAGAAGGCCGGCAAGCCCACGCCTGCCGCGGGTCGAGGCGCAGCCGCCCCCGGGCGCCCGATCGACGATAGCGCCGATGGACTCGCCCGCTATTCCGGCGCGGGTCCTGCCTGCGTCCAGTGCTCGATCCCCCGGCATGTGTACAAGTCCTCTCCGCCGCAACGGGCGTAATCGACGCCCAGAAAGGACGCGCCCCCCGGCGTCCCCTCGCCGGAGATGGAGGCGTCGCGAATCACGTCACAATACCGTGCCGGCGAATCGCCGTGAAGGCGACAGCGCGCAAAAGCGACGGCCGAGCGAAAGTCAATCGCCCGGCCGCAATATGTTGTGGTGATTGGTTAACGAATCAGTAGCGGTAGTGGTCCGGCTTGAACGGCCCCTGCGTAGTGACGCCGATATAGGCCGCCTGCTCGTCCGACAGCTCGGTGAGCGTGGCGCCGACCTTGGCCAGGTGCAGCCGCGCGACCTTCTCGTCGAGGTGCTTGGGCAGCACATAGACCTGATTCTCGTAGGCGGCGCCGCGGGTCCACAGCTCGATCTGGGCCAGCACCTGATTGGTGAAGGAGGCCGACATGACGAAGCTCGGATGGCCGGTCGCATTGCCTAGATTGAGCAGGCGGCCTTCCGACAGAAGGATGATGCGCTTTGCGTCCGGGAACTCGATCAGGTCGACCTGCGGCTTGACGTTGATCCACTTCAGATTGCGCAGCGCCTCGACCTGAATCTCATTGTCGAAATGGCCAATATTGCCGACAATCGCCATGTTCTTCAGCTTGCGCATGTGATCGATGGTGATGACGTCCTTATTGCCGGTCGTGGTGATCACGATGTCGGCCGTGGGTGCGGCGTCGTCCAGCGTCACCACCTCGTAGCCGTCCATTGCCGCCTGCAACGCGCAGATCGGGTCGACTTCCGTGACCTTGACGCGCGCGCCGGCGCCGCGCAGCGAGGCCGCAGACCCCTTGCCGACATCGCCATAGCCGCACACCACCGCGACCTTGCCGGCCATCATCGTGTCGGTGGCGCGGCGGATGCCGTCGACCAAGGATTCCTTGCAGCCATACTTGTTGTCGAACTTCGACTTGGTGACCGAATCGTTGACGTTGATGGCCGGGAAGGGCAGCAGGCCCTTCTTCTGGAGCTGGTAGAGCCGGTTGACGCCGGTGGTCGTCTCCTCGGTGACGCCGCGGATCGCCTCACGTTGCCTTGCGAAGAAGCCGGGGCTGGCGGCCAGGCGCTTTTTGATCTGGGCGAAGAGTATCTCCTCCTCCTCGCTGCCGGGCTTCGACAGCACGTCCTCGCCCGCCTCGGCGCGGGCGCCGATGAGAATGTACATCGTGGCGTCGCCGCCATCGTCGAGGATCATGTTCGACGTACCGCCATCGGCCCACTGGAAGATGCGGTCGGTGTAGTCCCAGTACTCGGTCAGCGTTTCGCCCTTCACGGCGTACACCGGCGTGCCGCTGGCGGCGATCGCCGCGGCGGCATGGTCCTGGGTCGAGAAGATATTGCACGAAGCCCAGCGCACGTCCGCTCCGAGCGCCTTCAGCGTCTCGATCAGCACCGCGGTCTGGATGGTCATATGCAGCGAGCCGGTGATGCGTGCGCCCTTGAGCGGCTTCGCCTCCCCGAACTCCTCGCGGCAAGCCATCAGGCCCGGCATCTCCGTTTCCGCAATCTCGATTTCCTTGCGTCCCCAGTCAGCAAGGGAGATGTCTGCAACGATGTAGTCGTGCCCGCTCATTTCTTCGCTCCGTTTCCGGTAACTTCCGTTTTCTGGGATGCCGCGCCAATGGCCTCGTGGCGGCAGGTTTGGCGCGCTGACTAGCAGAAACGCGCCCTACGGGCAATGGGACATAAAGAAGTCCTTATATGGCTGAGCGTTGGCGGACGCTCAACATTCCTCACCGAAGCGCGAACTCACGAGCTCGGCGAGCGCGTCGAGGGTCTGTTCAGCCTCCGCTCCTCGAGCCCGGACCGTGATCGTGCAACCCGGACTGGCCGCCAGCATCATCAGACCCATGATCGACGTGCCGCCGACGGTTACGCCGTCCTTTTCGACTTCGACCACTGCGTCGAAGCCGCTGACGAGCTGGACGAACTTTGCGGATGCCCGGGCATGCAGGCCGCGCTTGTTGACGATCATCAGATCGCGTCCCAGCCACTCGCCGGCACCGGACGCCTCGTCGGTCATTTACCGCTCAGGAGCTGACTGGCGACGTTGATGTATTTGCGGCCGGCCATCTGGGCTTCATGGAGCGCCAGCTCCATATCGTTGCCGGCCCGTACGCTGGTGAGCTTGATCAGCATCGGCAGGTTGACTCCCGCGATCACCTCGACCGCGCCGGCCTGCATCACCGATATGGCAAGGTTGGACGGCGTGCCGCCGAACATATCGGTCAGCACGATGACACCGCTGCCGGCGTCGGCGCGACCGACCGCCTGGACGATGTCGTCGCGCCGCTTCTCCATGTCATCGTCGGCGCCGATCGAAACGGTCTCGAAGCCCTGCTGTGGGCCGACGACATGCTCGACGGCATGCCGGAACTCCTCGGCAAGCCTGCCATGCGTGACAAGCACGACGCCGATCATGCGCGGTATCGTTTCCCGGAAATTGCCGCACTGGCGGCACGGGTTGACGCGGACCGTGGATGCTCGGGCTTTCGTCCCTCGCCGATACAGTCGGACATCACTGGGTCTGGCTCCCGTCAACGCTTGGCACGGCGGCCACCTCGATAGCGGCCGCGGCATCCTCCCCGTGCGTCCGGTTGGTGCTTCTTCGCCCACCCTCCAGACCGCAAGGAGCGCTATCTTGTCAGCGGAACGCACTTTGACAAGCCTAAATATGACAGGTCGGTGGCCAAATTGCCGCAGCATGCGGGCCGACGGCTTCCGCGGTATTCAGGAATCCAATACGAGATCCCGATCGTCGAGCCATGCCACAACGGTTGCGGCAGACGCAAAACCGCACCCGGCGAGCCGCAGTTCAGGGAGCCGGATAGATTCGATCTCGCTGACCAACCCGGTGTGAACGCGCGGAACTTCGGCCGCATCAATCAGCGTCACGATGCGATCAACGACCGCGCCCGGTTCATGCGCAACCCGGACGGGGCCGTAGCCCCGGTGCTCGATCAGCCCGGCAATGGACTCCGGCACCCTGGCAACGAGCCTGCCGCCATGGCGGGATATCCACGTCTGATCGTCGGCGACCAACATAGCAAACCGGTTTCGGGCGGTCGCAAGATCGACAAGCTTCAGGGCAAGAGTGGATTTGCCTGCGCCCGACGGTCCGCGAATCAGAACCCCGATTGCACCGATCACGACGACGGTTGCGTGCAGGTTGACTCGACCCATCATTCCTCGGCCGGCAGGGTCACGACGAAGCGCGCGCCCTGGAATTCGCCCGGCTTGGCGCCGGCGATGTTCTCCGCCGTCAGCTTGCCGCCATGCGCCTCGACTATCTGACGGCTGATTGACAGGCCGAGGCCAGAATTCTGGCCGAACGCCTCGCCGGAGGGCCGGTCGGTATAGAAGCGCTCGAAGATGCGCTCGATATTGTCGACCCGGATGCCGGGGCCGTTGTCGTCGACTGTGACGATGACTCGGCGCGCCGACCGCGACAGGGTAATAAGGATGCGGCCCTTCTCATCCGGAACGAAGGAGCGGGCGTTCTCGATCAGGTTGGTGACGACCTGCCCCAGCCGGAGATCGTGGCCGAGGACGCGGAAATCCTTGGCTGCCTGATCCTTCCTGGCGGTGCGAACCTCGATGTTGACCGCCTTCTTGTGACGGCCGGCATCCCGCGAGGCGTCGGCGATCTCGGATATCAGCCTCAACAGATCGACGCGGCCGGCATCCTCGCGGGCAAGCTCGGCGTCGAGCCGCGACGCGTCCGAAATATCGGTGATCAACCGATCGAGACGGCGCACGTCATGCTGGATCACTTCCATCAACCGATCGCGAGAATTGGCGTTCTTGGCCAGCGGCAGCGTCTCCACCGCACTACGCAGCGAGGTAAGCGGGTTCTTCAATTCATGGGACACGTCGGCCGCAAAACTCTCGATCGCCTCGATGCGGGCATAGAGCGCATTGGTCATATCGCGCAGCGCCACGGAAAGATTGCCGATCTCGTCCTGCCGCTCGGAAAAATCCGGTATCTCCTCGCGGCTCTTGACGCCGCGGCGCACCCGCACGGCCGCTGCGGAAAGACGGCGCAGCGGGTTGGCGATGGTCGAAGCCAGCAGCATCGACAGGATTGCGGTGACGATCGCCGCAACCGCGAAGACCCGCAGGATGGCGCGGCGCTCGGCGGCAACGATCTTGTCGATATCGCCTCCCTGCGTGGACAGCATCAGTACGCCCAGCACGGCGCGGAAGCGCTGGACTGGAACCGCGACGGAGACGATCTGCTCGCCCTGCTCGCTGACGCGGACGAGCGTGGCGGGGCTGCCGTTGAGCGCACTCATGACTTCCGGGAACGCGGTCCCGCCGCCGCCCGGCTGCTCGCGGTAGACGGGCAGGTCCGAACGGGCGAACATGCCGACGACGAACTTGCCCACACGGTCCAGAATGCTCGGCTGTTCCTCGGCGACCACCGGCGGCAACTGATAGCGAAGGATCTGGCCGCGCGAATAGAGCTGCCGCGAATCCAGCAGCAGATTGGCGTCGCGATCGAAGATGCGCGCGCGCGTCAGGGTCGGCGAGATCAGCCGTCGCAGCACCGGGGCCACGCGCTCCGGATTGATCGGGAAATCGAGGCTGTCGAGCTGGCCAGTTCCCGGCGGAAGGCTCTCGCCGGCCTGAAGCTCCAGCAGCTTCTCGGGATCGATGGTGATGGCATCGCTCTCGATCGTCGCCGACGCGGCGATCGCACCAGCGATGATCTCGCCCTGCGTCATCAGGCTTTCGATCCGCGCCTGCACGAGCCCGTCGCGGAACTGATTGATGTAGAGAATGCCCACGACCATGACGCAGAGCGCGGCAAGGTTGAGGATCAGGATGCGCCTTGTCAGGCTGGAAAAGACATGGTGGCCGAGGAAGCGACGCACGGGCACGAGGAAGCGGCCTCGCGGCACGGGGCCGCGATCCGTTCTAACAGCCTTGGCGGCCGCTTCTCTTTCGACGTCTGCCGCCATCGCGCTTCAGGCTCTCATGCCTCCCGGAAGCGGTAGCCTACTCCGTAAAGCGTCTCAATCATGTCGAAGTCGTCGTCGACGGACTTGAACTTCTTGCGCAGCCGCTTGATGTGGCTGTCGATGGTGCGGTCGTCGACGTAGACCTGCTCATCATACGCCGAATCCATCAGCGCGTCGCGGCTCTTTACCACGCCCGGGCGCTGGGCGAGCGAATGCAGTATCAGGAATTCGGTCACGGTCAGCGTTACCGGCTCGCCCTTCCAGGTGCAGGTATGGCGCTCCTGGTCCATGACGAGCTGGCCGCGCTCCAACGACCTGGCCTGCTGGCTGGTCTGCTTGGCACCCACCTCACGCGCATTGGCGCGGCGCAGGACGGCGCGCACGCGCTCGACGAGCAGGCGCTGCGAGAACGGCTTCCGGATAAAATCATCGGCGCCCATCTTGAGCCCGAATAGCTCGTCGATCTCGTCATCCTTCGATGTGAGGAAGATGACCGGCATGTCGCTCTTTTGGCGCAGGCGGCGCAGAAGCTCCATGCCGTCCATGCGAGGCATCTTGATGTCGAAGATGGCGAGGTTCGGCGGCCGCGAGGCCAGCCCCTCCAGCGCGGAGGCGCCATCCGTATAGGTTTCCACCCGGTACCCCTCGGACTCCAACGCGATCGAAACGGACGTCAAAATATTGCGGTCGTCGTCGACCAGCGCAATCGTTGCCATATCAAGCGGCTCCCTCATAGCGGGTGTCCCTTCCTGCATCGAGAAGGGGCTATAGGCGGACAAATTGAGCACAAATTGTGGCAGGCGCCGTGGCTCAGGGCAACCGCCCATCGTCAAAAAGCCCATCCCATGCAGCGAAAGCCATCCGCCGTTTCCTGCCCACTATGTGTGCATCGCGCCGAGACTTAAACAGTTACAAACGATTTAAACTTGGCCGAATTTCTTTAAATCGATTAATGATTTGAAATCAATACGCTTTTCTGTTTTCGAGCTTTCGTCTCCCGAGCAGCTCGCTTGATGGAGCCGGTCGGCTCCGGTCTATTGGTGGTGAGGAACATGGAAATCGGCCTGCGCAACCCCAAAATCGGCATCGACGCATGCGGTCTCGCGACGACCGGCGCCGTCCATTACAATCTCGGCACTGCCGAGCTCGTAGAGCATGCGTTGCGACGCGGCGAGGCGAAGCTCACCGCCCATGGGGCGCTGGTCGCCTATACCGGCCAACACACCGGGCGTTCGCCCAAGGACAAGTTCGTCGTTCGCGACGCCTCGACCGAGCCGCATGTCTGGTGGGACAACAACAAACCGATGTTGCCGGAACATTTCGAGACGCTGCGCACGGATTTCCTCGCCCACGCCGCCGGGCTCGACCTCTACGTGCAGGATCTCGTCGGCGGCGCCGACGAAGCCAACAGCCTGCCCACACGCGTCATCACCGAATATGCCTGGCATTCGCAGTTCATCCGCAACCTGCTGATCCGGCCCGCCCGCGAGGCGCTGGCGGCCTTCACGCCCAAGATGACCATCATCGACCTGCCCTCGTTCAGGGCCGACCCGGCACGGCACGGGACCCGGACGGAGACGGTGATCGCGATCGACTTCTCGCGCATGATCGTGCTCATCGGCGGCACCTCCTACGCCGGCGAGATGAAGAAGTCGGTGTTCTCCGCCCTGAACTACCTGCTTCCCGCCCGCGCCGTCATGCCGATGCACTGCTCGGCCAATGTCGGCCCCGGTGGCGATGCGGCCGTGTTCTTTGGCCTTTCCGGCACCGGCAAGACGACGCTTTCGGCGGATGCTTCGCGCACGCTGATCGGCGACGACGAGCATGGCTGGGGCGAGGACGGCATCTTCAATTTCGAGGGCGGCTGCTACGCCAAGACCATCCGGCTGTCGGCGGAAGCCGAGCCGGAAATCTTCGCCACCACCCGCCGCTTCGGCACCGTGCTGGAAAACGTGGTGCTGGACGATGCCCGAATTCCCGATTTCGACGACGGCTCGCTGACCGAGAACACGCGCTGCGCCTATCCGCTCGACTTCATTCCCAACGCGAGCGAGTCGGGGCGCGCGCCGCACCCCAAGAACGTCATCATGCTGACGGCGGACGCGTTCGGCGTCATACCACCGATCGCGCGGCTCACTCCGGCCCAAGCCATGTATCACTTCCTGTCGGGTTACACTGCCAAGGTCGCCGGCACCGAAAAGGGCGTCACCGAGCCGGAGGCGACCTTCTCTACCTGCTTCGGCGCGCCGTTCATGCCGCGCCACCCGTCGGAATACGGCAATCTGCTTCGTGACCTCATCGCCCGACATGGCGTCTCCTGCTGGCTGGTCAACACCGGCTGGACGGGGGGCGCCTACGGCACCGGCAGCCGCATGCCGATCAAGGCCACGCGCGCGCTCCTGGCCTCGGCGCTCGACGGCTCGCTCAACAACGCCGCCTTCCGCACCGACCCGCATTTCGGCTTCGAGGTTCCCGTCGCGGTCCCGGGCGTCGACGCGACGATCCTCGATCCGCGTTCAACCTGGACCGACAAGGATGCCTACGACCGCCAGGCAGGGCGTCTGGTGGGCATGTTCGTCGACAATTTCACCCGCTTCGAGGCCCATGTCGACGCGCTGACCCGCGACGCCGCCCCGCGCATCCAGCAGGCCGCCGAATAGACCGCCTTCGAGGGCACCAGCCACGTCATTGAGCCCGGGCATGTCCCGCGCCTTTTGCTGCGGTGTGTGCTGCGGGATATGGCGACCGTGCATTCACTTCGCCTTAATCATATTCGATTCTGCTGCGCACGAGGATCGGGGCCCTCGCTTTCGACCGACATGATGTCGTCCTCCGCCCATGCCGGGCATGTCGTCCAAATTTCGCGCTTTTCGAGCGGCCAGCTGCCTGACCGGACAAACGATCCGCGGCCGTCTGCCACTGCGCCTCCAAGGTCCCCTCATGAAGCTGCCCGCCTTCCGAATTTCCCATCGCATCGCCCTCCTCGTTCTGATCGGGGTCCTCGGCGTCGGCTGCGTCACCTGGCTGTTCCTGCATGAGAAAAGCCAGCTCGCGCTGATCGAGGAGACGGAGGCCCAGGTCCGAGAGGCAACCCAGGTGACGGCCGGCCTGGAAACCGGGCTCTTGCGACTGCGCCGATACGAGAAGGATTTTTTCCTGCGCAGGGACGAGCGCTATGTCGAGCAGCACGCCGCCCGAAGCGCGGAAGTGGGGCAATCGCTGGCCGCAACCGAGACGATCATCGCACGCAACCAGCACAGGGACGTTCCGGAAGAAGGTGTTCTCACCGCCTCCATCGAACGCTATCAGTCGGCCTTCACGCAAGCCGTCGAGGTCAACAGGCGTCTCGGCCTCAGCGCCGAGACGGGCTTGCAGAGTGAGATGCGCTCTGCCGCCGATACCCTGTCAAAGCAGCTGGCCCGCATTCCATACCCACCGCTCAGGGTCGACGCGGCCGCGATCTTTGCCGCCGAGAAAGACTTCATTATCACACAGGACGAGGCGAACCGCGCCAAGGTGGACGCCGCCATAGCAGTTCTGAAGGCCCGGCCGCAGGGCGTGTTCGGCTCCGCCGACGGCTATCGGAACGCGATGCTGACGCTCGACACCTACGCCGCCACCTTCGCCGAATTCTCAGAAATGTCGACGCGCAACGCCGAACTGCAGGACGAGGTTTCCGCCTCTTTCGCTGAAGTGGAGCCGGTTTTCCAGCGTATTCATGCCGAGATCGGCAATGTGCAGAACGAGGCCGCCACGATGAAGGCGCAGGCGACCTCGGCGACCGAACGCATGGTTTTCCTGGCCGTCGGCGGCGTGCTCCTCGCCGTCGTCGTCGCCGGTCTGCTGGTCTGGCGCTCGGTCGCGAAGCCGATCTCGGGTACGGCGCGGTCGATGCGGGCGCTGGCGTCCGGCGAACTCGACGTCGAAGTACCGGGACTCGGCCGCCGCGACGAGATCGGTGAGATCGCACATGCCTTCGACGCTTTCCGCGAGAATACGATCCGCAAGGTCAACGACGAACGCGATGCGGAGGACGCGCGCCAGAACGCGGCCCGAGCCCGCGAGGAAGCAGAACGGGCCGACAAGGAGCGGCGGGCGATGGAGTTGCAGCAAGCGGTCGACCTGCTCGGCAACGGCCTGGCGCGGCTGGCCGATGGCGACGTCACCCAGCGCATAGACGCGCCGGTCGTCCCCTCGATGGAAAGGCTGCGCGACGATTTCAACCATTCTCTGGACAAGCTCCAGGCCGCCCTGACCTCCGTCGGCGACAATGCCGGCAGTATCCACGCCGGCTCCGTGGAGATCCGCCACGCCTCCGACGACCTGTCGAAGCGAACGGAACAGCAGGCGGCATCGGTCGAGCAGACGGCGGCGGCACTGGAGGAACTGGTGACCACCGTCCGCGATTCCAGCCGCCGCGCCGAGGAGGCAGGCGCGTTGGTCGCCCGCACCAGAGCCGGCGCCGAGCGGTCGGGCGTGATCGTGCAGGACGCGGTCGCTGCCATGGACCGCATCCAGGCCTCGTCGGACGCGATCGGCAACATCGTCAGCATCATTGACGACATCGCCTTCCAGATCAGCCTGCTGGCGCTCAATGCCGGCGTCGAGGCGGCACGCGCGGGCGAAGCAGGCAAGGGCTTCGCGGTCGTAGCCCAAGAGGTGCGCGAACTCGCACAGCGCTCGGCCAATGCCGCCAGGGAGATCAACAAGCAGATCAACGCCTCGGGCGAGCAGGTCGCCTCGGGCGTTGCGCTCGTCGGCGAGGCCGGCGTAGCATTGCGCACGATCGTCGCCGAGGTACAGGAGATCAGCGTCAACGTCGTCGCCATAGTCGAAGCCTCGCGCGAGCAGGCGACCGGCCTCAACGAGATCAACATCGCCGTCAACCGGATCGACCAGGGCACGCAGCAGAACGCCGCAATGGTCGAGCAGGCGACCGCGGCCAGCCACAAGCTTGCCGGCGACGCCGGAGCGCTGAACGCGCTGCTTGGGCAATTCCAGCTTGGTCGCGAGCGGCCAATTTTGCATCCCGCAGCGAGCCCCGCGACGACCAGGCCGGCCATGTCGCCGGTGCGAGCGCTCGGGCAGCGCATCGCAGCCTCGTTCGCCGGCGGCGCGGCGGCCTCGTCCGCAATCAGCCGGCCGGTTGCGGACGAGGCCGGCTGGGAGGAGTTCTGACCCCGGCTTCCGCCGCAACCCGGCGCGGTCTATCGTGTGGGCGCCGCGCGACGCGGCGGCTTCAGCCGAGGACTGCCAGCAACCATGACCGAACGAGGACTGCAGATAGCGCCCGGCGTCCAAGTCGCCGAGGACGAGCTGGAAGAGCAGTTCATCCGTGCTTCCGGACCCGGCGGGCAGAACGTCAACAAGGTCGCCACCGCCGTCCAGCTTCGTTTCGACGCGGCAAGCGCGCCCGGCCTGCCGGAACGCGTGCGCGAGCGCGCTATCAAGTTCGCGGGTCAGCGCGCCACCAAGGACGGCGTGATCATCATCGAGGCCAGCCGCTTCCGCACCCAGGAGCAGAACCGCGCCGACGCGCGCGCTCGCCTCTCTGCCTTGCTGGCCAAGGCAGCCGAGCCGCCGCCCAAGCCGCGCAAGAAGACCAAGCCCTCGAAAGGCGCCATCGAGCGGCGGTTGAAGGAGAAGGCGGGACGATCGGGCGTCAAGAAAATGCGCGGCAAGGTGCAGGGCGACTAAAGCGTTTCGCAGCTAACCGGATTCGGGATTCCCGTTTGGGCTGATCTGTGATTCACTTTGCCCCTGGAAGGGGAACCGCCATGGGCAAGCCGCATCCGATCGAGTTGCGTGCGCGTGTCGTTGCGTTTGTGGAGGAAGGCAACAGCAACCGTGAGGCTGCCCGGCACTTCC